>Ga0123340_1003059_pt1 | contig 15487 bp, 6 predicted proteins | sample SirMexnodulemix_FD_89961 | JGI IMG/M metagenome (GOLD analysis project Ga0123340, IMG submission 89961) | Root nodule microbial communities of legume samples collected from Mexico - Siratro Mexico nodule mix | ecosystem: Host-associated > Plants > Roots > Nodule | place: Mexico: Nepantla... | reverse complement strand
TTTTTTAAAAATTAATTAAAACCTAATCCAACTCTCCCTTCTTATGTTTTCCTTGCAACTATTGTAGTCCATCAGACACAACAACTCACTGTTTGGTCACTTGTTATATAAAACTATTGTCTGTCTAATTGCTCTCAATAACAATATGTACAATGAAACTCACTCAAAGTATTTCTCTTTTTCTAATACATTCTCTTTATTTTTTCACTCTTCTTGACTCCCTTTTCTTGTCCTTTATCTTCAAGGTCTTAATATAGCTTTTAGAATGTGACCATTGAAGTTGCATCTATTAGATGCTCGGAATGGAAGCTTCTACTTTGATGAATATCTTGCATCTTCAATATATATTTTTGAACATTGATCATTTGAAAACTTTCTATTGTTATAATAAACTTGAACGTTTAGACTTAATTATAATCCTCAAGAATCTTGTCTTGTTGCATCTTTTTTGCCATAAGACACTATATAAGGCAACTTTAGCTTTGATGTAATCTTTGTACCTTTATTATTTGAACCTTTGAATTCTTTCTTTATTTGTAGAAAAATTGAACATTTGACACATCTGCACTTGAAATTTCCATAAACTTGTATGTTAATCATTTTCTTTGTATTAGACATTCTATTTGAAAAATTTCTATTTGATCATAAAGGTGCATCTTCCAGTATGGAAACAATTTAAACATGATTGGTAATAATAATTTGTATTAGAACACCTAAGTCAATCAAAATCAATAATAATCATCATTTAAATGCATGAGTATTTCTGAAACATAATCTTTTGAATTTCAAAATTATAAACATCTTCTATTCTAGAAATTTCACTATTAATATGTTTTTAAGTTTGTATAATTTTTAAACACTTAAAGAAATTAGACTTATAAATAAAATCCAATATATCAAAAAATATTTTTTAAATACATTCAATATCAAAATATGTTATACTTTTTTAGACATTCTGAAAACTTTCTATATTGATATATAGTTTTAATCGTTGAAGCACATTGGTTCATTTAAACCTTTATTTTTTGTCCAGAGAATTTATTTCATAAAGATAGAATCAAATAAATTGAGATATAGAGATTTTGAAATACTCTATTATTCTTTTCAAAATACGAAAACCTTTTATATCAATTTGATCAACACATTTTGTTAAAGCAAAGATTTATATTAATTAATTTTATCAAAATGAGTTTTGAAAATATTTAAGAATCATTATAAAATAATTATAGAGTTTAAACATTAAGTTTGAAACTTCCTAATGTGATAGATTGTTTATCGTGAGAATAAAGACTTGATCATCTATCATGATGAAAAAGACCAGATTGTCTGATACGTTGAATGTTGAGATCGTCTGTCATGTTAAATGTTGAAATCATCTATCTGGGTTGTCTAGCGTCTATGTGATATAAGATCATCTATGAGATCATTTAGAGTGACCTTCTACAGGTGGATCGTCTATCATGTTGATTCCAGTGAGTTCGTCTATTAGATAAATACTATAAATCATCTATTATGTTCTTCCACTGTGAGTCTATTTTAGTGTATTCTTACACTATGAGATCATCTAGTACTTTAATGTGAGTGTAAATTATTGTAAAATCAATGCTAATATGCTATAGTCATTTCGTTAGGAACTAAAGAAAATAGAGAGGATGATCTTGGTACAAAGCTATAGTAGAAATAATCAACCTCACAATAGGAATTTTAATAAAATAATATATTACCTCTTTGTCCTATAAAACAAACAACATTAAAATCGAAAACTTTTGTTTAGTGAAATCCGTGACAAACCAAGGTCAGATAACCCTTGTAATGACATTCCAATTTTCCTTTTTCGGACTAATTTCATTTATGGAGTGGATTTATTTTTTGCATTTCCAATATAGACCTATTTCAGTCACAATACTCCAGTAGTTAAAATTGAAGAAAATAACATAATGAGTGAAAACATCAATGAAGACTTTAGTGATGAGATATAAATATTGCAAGGTTTCTTAATTTTATAATGAAATAATTTTTGAAATCCTAATCATCCAAAAAGCAAACTTTAACACTTTAAAAGGATATGTTTAAAGTTCCACACTTTTAACAAAGATGAACTTTAATCATATTAATATGTTTAAAGTTCAAAACTTTGTCCAAAAAATGAACTTATACTATAAAAAGAAGATAATTAATATGTTTAAAGTTCAAAACTTTGTCCAAAAGATGAACTTATACTATAAAAAGAAGATAATCAAGACTGACAGTTAAATATCTTTTTTCTCCCCAAAGTTGTCATAGTTTAAGTTGTATAAACTAATCTTATGTCCTCATGCAACCTATAAACAACTTAAAAATGGCGCAAAAACATTGTTTTTGAAATCTAAAAATTTAAAATTTGAAATTAGAATGAATGCACGAGATAGATCATATTGATTCATTTCCTCAAAGTCTAGATCTTGCCTCTTTTAGTGACTATGAAGTCAAACAACAATCCAAATACCAAATGCAATGCATCCCTTTGACAATCTATGACAGTGGCAAGAGATAATCTATAAAGTAGGGTTTCAAAAATTGGAATGTGCTTTGAAAGATTGGAAACCACTTTAAAGCGTAATCGATAAACCTTGAAACAGAACACCATTTAAGAGATGTAATGTATTACATAACCATTTTGGCAAAGGTTTGGCAAGACATTGTGTTTTGGATGTTCAAGTAAGGTTTATTTTAAAGAGAGACATGTAATAGATGGTGAGTATGTTACATAGTATGCATAAAGAGTGCCATATGTCAATGATACAATGTGTCACATTTGTATTTTCCTTTTTTATCAAAATTCAAAATGTACTTTATTTTGAATTTTTTGTTGTTGTTTTTTTTTTTTTTCCTTGTAAGCAACATGTGGTAAAATTTGGTTTTTTTCTCTCTCCCTATTATTATAGATATTCAATATGATTTGAATAGGAGACTCTATTAAAAATGACTAACTAACTTTTTTTTTTAACTAAATTAACCATCAACAAAATTTTACATATTTCATAATAATATTATTATAAAAATATTAAAAGAATAAAATAGTATAATTTGTTTTTAATCCTCAAACAAGTTTTGAATGAATATAGTTAAAAGAAGATACTCAACTAAAAACAATTAATCAAATTTTTAGATGATGAATTAATTAAAATAATGAGATATTTTTCACTAGTAATATGATTATAAAAAAATAAAATAAGTGAATTAAAAAAGCATACACGATAATAATCTGAAAATTAGTCTTATTAAATAGTATTCCAAAATGTTGTTGACATTCAAAAAAAAAATTAAGAATGAAGAAATTAATTCCTATTTATCAAACTAAATCTTCATCTGAAATCATTCTCAACTAAAAGAACAACGTAACGTAAATTTTATTGCTCTAACTCATTAGATGAAAATGAAGTAGCAATAGAAAACCAATCAATAGGGGAGGTAGTGAAAAGGAAAGCTCAAAAATTTTGTTGTATGCATCTATGTGGATGAAGAGTGCAAAATAGATATACCATAAATATTGCTTTTTCATTCAGAGTTTCATTTCAGAGAAACAAGTCATAATCAGCTTTTATTGAAACTTGAGGGAATAGAATTGTAAATATCAGCGACCTTGTTTGTTAGTACTAATACATATCCAAATATAAGTGGTCGTAGATCATGGCATTCGCATGGCTACATGTCTACGCCACTCTAATCATTTGTATGTCACAAGAAAAATATTTAGAGCCACAAAGGCAAAAGAAAAAAGAAATAAAAATCTATAGCTTCTTTTCTTTTTTAATTATAAGCTTTTGCAGATAATTTGTGCTATTCAATATGTACTAAGTTATATAAAATTGTATAATAATTTCACAAAGCCAATAATTTATTATGTATATAAACTTTAGTTCTCAAATTTTTGATAGGAAGAGACAACTAAATTACTTTTATTCAAAGTAACTATTCCATTTTCACATAACAAAATAGAGGATTGAGAAAGCTATTATATAATCACAATTATCAAAATCTTTAATTATTTAAAATAGATTTCTGTTTCATTTAAAAAAAGTTAAAAATAAAATTTTAAAATTACCATTTATTTTATTTTTAAATAGCAGATAGAATAAAAAACAAGCATTCTCTTTTAAAACTAATTTTTAACTCGTGAAATGAAATGAAAAATGTGTACTTACCTGACAATAAATTTATTAAGTGGATATTTTTGAAACACTTATGTTATAATATAATTAAATTTTATAATAAATATTTTTAATTTATAAATTATTTTTTAATGAATATTTCTATGACATTATATTAAATAGAAAAAGACTAAACTGAAACGGATAAGTTAAGAAAAACACATAATAACTCTTCCGTCGAAAATATTGTAAAAAATACTTTTATTGAAATTAACTTTTAGTAATATTCTCAAACAATTTATTTTAATTTTTCTATATAGGAAGAATATATTGAAACCAAACTATCTATCCTATTTTGGTTACTATATCCAAAAAGCAATGTGTATGGTAGTTTAAATCTACATTTTAATCTCAATAATTTTATTAATATGTAATTCTGATCTTTATAAAAAGTTTAATAACACATTAATTATTCAATTTTCAAAGTTAAAGAATTTTGATCTAATATTTTGATATTATTAAATTATTACAAATAAAATAATTTGTTTTGATTACTAACATATATTACAGCTTATTACGAATCATTGTTATTAATATTTTATGTGAATAGATAATATTATTAATGCTAACAAAGACATTGGAGCTTTTATTAGAAATAAAGTAACAAGACTAAAATTGTTTAATTTATATATATTTAATCTTTTACTGGGACTAAAACTATATATTCATAAAATTATGAAGAATAAAAAGAAATTTAAAACCTATAAATAATGATACTTTGTAAAATAATTGTTTTAGGAGAAAAATAAATAAATAAATTTGTTTTCAGATAAATAGAGAAAGTTACTCACACTCAATTTGACATATCACTTTACACATAGTACGTGATTATGAGATTACAAATAAATGATCCTACGGCATAACAAAAAGAAGAGTGAGGCATATGAGATATTTTGTTTTCTTATTAGTATTATTGTCGTGCACAAAAAAAATTGTGTCGTGAAAATCAAATGGTCCAAATGCAATTTCGTGTATGCTTTTTCCATTACTCGTTTGACTAATTTTCAATTCGTCCAAAACAATAACCGCCATTTAACTTCCCACTGTCCACGGCATCATCAGACACCAACCATGGCAACGCTGGGACAGCCGTGTTCTTCATGGACGCGCGGTTCCATTCCTCTCTCTAAGCGCCTCCCACGACGTCGTTTCAGCGGCAGAACCACCACACTCACGCGCCTCACCCCGCAAGCTGCTCTGGTCCAGGCACCGCCTTCACCTTCCGCACCCAGAGACAATAGCTCCATTCAGCTACTCACTCTGTCACGTGCCAATGACTTGCAAGCCGAGGCCAGAGCCATGTCACGTGCGGCCAATGCGACCGTCTACAACCCGCAACTGATAGCATCCATGTATGGCTCCCAACCCGTTAAGGTCTTCTCTCTCACCCTTTTGGAAGTTCTTTCGTGGGTACGAATCGGATTTTGAGGATTGGTTGATCCCCTTTTTGTGGTAGGTGGTGCGGAGGACCCTTCAGATTCTGGTTGCGTTGGGTTCGTTTGGGCTGAAGCTGTTGCTGGACCAGAGGAATGGAGTGCTTGATCAGAATAGAAGAGTTCGTGCGTCTGAGCTTAAGAACATATTCACGAAGCTGGGTCCGACTTTTGTGAAATTGGGTCAGGGATTGTCCACAAGGCCTGACATATGCCCACCGGAATATTTGGAAGAGCTTTCTGAGCTTCAAGTGTTGTGTTCTCTTCTTCCCTTCGACTCCTTTTGATTCAAAATCAACGTTTCTTTGTTTTTTAGTTTGTTAATGATTGTAACTTTATAAAATTTAAAAATTTTAGAGCATCTTTTAGAGGTTAACTACCTTTAAGGGCCTTGTTTGGAGGAACAACTTGAGTTAATATTAATTTAGATAAAAAAAATCTGCATGAAAACTTGAAGAAGTAAATTGAAAGGAAAATGTATCAAGTTTCTTCCACAAGTAAAAATCAATTAATGCATATAGGCTTTTGAAGAAGTTAAATGAGAGCTTGTGTGTATGAAAAGTTTAATTTGGTTTACTCTCCTATATCTCTTCATTAAGTGCTATAGAGAAGTTTTTTCGAATAGAATCTAGGTATTTGTTTGAGTAGACCTTATATTACAGTAAAAGAAGATAAATCGTGTTTGGATAAACATTTCAAAAAGGGTAAAGAATGGAAGTTTGAGGATTTATTGAAGGTGATTTGTTTGAAAATAAGAAAGAGTTAATTTTGCAAAGGCTTGTTTTCATAAGCTTCAGCTTGTAGCTTATGGAAGTACGACCAGACAACTTATGTGGATTTTAAAAACTGTTTCAACTAGCTTTATACAAAGGGATGAAAATAAGTCCATCCAAATGGTGCCTAAGAAGTTTGATGTGCTGTGTGACTCATCAATATGTAGCATGGTCTTTTGTGTATAATGTTTTGGCTCTTATAGGACTTGATCAAAGTTAATGCAATGCGAAAATTTCTTCACTGATGTAGTGTAGGATGGTATATGCCCGTTATTATAATTTTTGCTATGAAGTTTTGTATTATAGAATTAAAAGTAAGGGTAATTTTGATCCTGGATGTACTTTACCAGGATGGTTTGCCTACATTTCCTGATGAGGAGGCCTTTGCATGCATTGAGAGGGAATTAGGTCTATCTCTTGACTCCATCTTCTCTTCTATATCACCATCACCCATAGCAGCAGCCAGTTTGGGACAAGTTTATAAAGCTCAATTGAAGTATTCAGGAAGACTTGTGGCTGTGAAGGTGCAACGCCCTGGTATTGAGGAAGCAATAGGATTGGACTTCTACCTGATAAGAGGTCTTGGGTCTTTCATTAATAAATATGTCGACATAATCACTAGTGATGTTGTTGCGCTTATTGATGAATTTGCACGTAGAGTATATCAGGAGCTCAACTATGTGCAGGTTAGTTCTTCAATCATTTCCATATGTATTTGTGATTTTTTTTTTTCATTTCCTAATCTGTTTTTTTTTTTTTTTAAAAAAAAACATTAAAATGATCAAACATTGAATATTTAGCCTATTGACTTGTGTCTAGAAAAAAACTTGAATCTACTTCTTGTAGCTATCTTCATTTGTAGTTATGGGTTGTTATGTTCCCTATATGTTAATAATAAAACTACTTATTTGTAAATTACGTAAGATTCTCTTTCAGGATTGAATGTAAATTTTGACAGGTTCCTGCAGGAGGGACAAAATGCAAGGAGGTTCAAAAAATTGTATGCTGACAAGGAAGATATCTGTGTCCCTGATGTTTTCTGGGATTATACAAGTGCGAAAGTACTGACGATGGAGTGGGTTGATGGAGTCAAACTAAATGAGCAAGAGGCTATTGAGAGACAAGGATTAAAAGTGTTGGATCTGGTTAATACAGGCATTCAGTGCAGCCTCAGACAGCTACTTGAGTATGGATATTTCCATGCAGATCCACATCCTGGGAACCTCTTAGCGACACCGGAGGGAAAACTTGCTTTTCTTGATTTTGGGATGATGAGTGAGACTCCAGAAGATGCAAGATCTGCCATAATTGGTCATGTTGTTCACTTAGTTAATCGGGACTATGAAGCTATGGCTCGTGACTACTATGCTCTTGATTTTCTGTCGCCTGATGTTGATGTGTCACCAATTGTACCAGCACTACGAGACTTTTTTGATGATGCACTTAATTATACTGTGAGTGAACTTAACTTCAAGACACTAGTGGATGGTCTGGGAAACGTTTTGTATCAATTTCCATTTAACGGTGAGATCACAGTATGCTTTTTATTGATTTCTCATTTTCATCTTGTACTTCTTTTTATAGTGATTTTTGAGTCATTTCAGCCCGGGATAGATACACACTTTCTAAAAACACATTGATGACAACGCTAATTATATTCTACCTGTGACAGACAAAATAAAACATTTAGTTATTTTTCTTAGAACTTCCAATTTCATTGGTTGAGTGATGTAATTGTCTATTTCAATAAATATTTTTTGTTACTTGTACCTGCCATTTGTTGCAGAATCTGATGGTTTGGATTTGGGTTCTTTTTTTCATTTTCTTTTGGCAGTACCGGCCTACTATGCTTTAATATTGAGGTCTCTCACTGTTTTAGAAGGTTTAGCACTTTATGCTGATCCCAATTTTAAGGTTCTTGCGGCATCATACCCATATTTTGCTAAGCGGCTGTTGACTGACCCAAACCCATATCTAAGAGATGCTCTTATAGAGTTGCTTTTCCAGGATGGGAGATTCAGGTATACTTACAGCCATCTAAAGTCTACATTTCATTGATTGAACATGATGATAGAATACTTTTTTGAGTAAATTTTCTTGAATATACATTGATCTAGTCAAGTGCAGGTGGGGTAGACTTGAAAACCTGCTTGTGCAGGGGAGAATGGACAGAGATTTTTCTGCAAAAGAGGCTTTACAACCTGTCCTGAAGGTATTATTGAGTCCAGATGGTGAAGAACTCAGGACCCTTGTTATTAAAGAAGCTGTTCGTGTGACTGAAGCTTTTACACTTAGCACAATTTCTGATACATACAAATCAGCTCCTGATTTTATGAAGGCTCTTGTTTTCAATGGCAATGCAAATGGACCCATTATAATGTCGGAAGCTGAAACACAAAACATGATAGAGCTTAGAGATCAAGTATTCAGGATATGGGGACTTCTGCGATCATCTGATGATTTTGATCCAGATCTTTTGCTACCTATACTACAGGTAAGATTCAGTGTTTTCTGCATATTGTATTTCTATAGACTATGAACCATTTACAGACCATTAACATTCTGCAGGTGTTAATTTAATAATTGAACTGATATCTCATGTAACAAAATTTAGCACAACTATAGCACTTGGTCAACAACTTTGTGTAGCAATGATAGGACACAAGACAAGTACCGTACAACTCTGATACAAAGATTACAGCATATGATCGGAGCTACACTTTGACTACAAAATAAAAAATTATTACAAGATTATATTAAAGATATATTTGGGACTGAAACACATACTAATTTGAGGTCCCTGTGAGCACAAAACCAAAATTAAAACAAATGTTTGTGTTTCAAAAGTAAGTAGTAATCATTGTTGATGCGATAAAAGTGATACAGGGATGTTGTTAGGAGCCTTCACAAAGAAGGTAAAACGAAGAAGAGAAATTGTAGGGCCAGTCCCTCAAAACTATTAATTCTCGGTAAACTTCCTAACAGGTCTACAAAGGAAAATAGTTCCTTTGACACGGGGCATTCCCTATCACAAAACTACTATCCTTCCTTCTCATCAACCATATAAGAGAAGAATATATAGACTTCCTAAAAAGTGTCAGATCCCTTTCCGCAACAACTGTTAACAACTAATTGCTAACTAATTTTTAAATTTCCTTCTATAATAAAATTTCCACACCCTTTCTATCATTACTCGCCTTGCTGGAACAACCTTGTCCTCAAGGTTGAATTCTGGAAATTGGTCGCAGGTTGAATTCTAGCACCCTCTCCGACAGGATCCATTCTGAAATAGTATTTCCCTAGCACAGTTAACCCTGTGCACTTATTATGGATGCAAACTGTTTCATTCAGTGCCTCTGCAACACCTCTGGAATCATCCTCAACTAAAATCCTATGAATCATTAGTTTCAATTGTCCATCTATGATGCTGGAGCCCCCCACAACTCTATCTACCAAAATAGAAAGCTCTCTGCTTTTGCCTTTCAGGTAAATCCCGAGGTTGCTAGGGTAATAATTTCTAGCAATAGGTTGATTCACTTCCAAGTGCCAGTCATTTCTATACTCTTGAACACTTTGAATGAAATTACGTCGATTGGAATCAGTATAGAAGGTCTTGTTGCTTGCCAAATTTGTTGTAATCTCAATTGCAATTTCCTTGCCAACTCCGTCATCAATGGGTATAGGTCCAACGATAAACTCAACTTCATCATGTTCTTTCCCTTGTAGAATCTAGAAGTCTGGTATATCCATGAATCAATCTGCTAATGCACTTCATACACAATTGGTTCCCGAAAAACTGTGAGAGGAGACTTTCTGTTGGAATTGATGGAAGATGATGAACCATCTAAAAATATATGCTCCAGATGCCTGACCAGTTCCATCAAATCCCTTGCCGGTGTAAAAGTTATATGCCTGCTCCAGGGATTCTTCGACCTTGCTTCTGTTCTTGATATATTCAACAAGTTTCCCTTCATAGTATAAGTTAATTTCAAGTTTCTAGACCGACTGTAATTATATCACCCCATCCTTTGACTTGTAAGTTGCATCTCTATCTGAAATTGTAGCTTTACCTTTGGAATAGGATGCATAGTGTGCTAAAACCAAGTGGGGGAACAGCTGCTGGAAAAGCAAGCCGGTATTTGGGTTTCATAGTTGGAGATATTCCCAGCTATGCCACAGTGTGATAGTTTCTTAAACTAAGAAAACGTCAGGTATTGGCACCAGCTGGGGTTGGACTTTTTTCCCACTTGAATCCCGAACACCATTTTCGTTAACAATGGGAATCCTTATGATATCCTCTCTTTTCCATCACAGAGGATTGTAAACAACGACCACTAGGTCTTTTCGATTGGAGAAGTCAACTTCTGATGCAGGATAGTAACTTATGTTCAGAAGTGGACAATATTGAAATTTAATCTGTGGGTTCTTACATCCCAAAATTTTATAATCCCCTATGTTCATGTTCTCCGTGGATCAATCGACCTGTACCATGCTCCTGTATAATAAATGAATTAGATAAAAGGTTACTGAATAATTTAATGACTAGATTAATTGACTTAAAGAAATAAGGTTAAAGGACTAGGTAGGGAAAAATAGAATAAATTTAAAGTTTATAGAGGGAAAAAGAAAAATTTGACCAACTTCTTGAGAAACACCTTAGATCCATTAACTAAGTTTATAAGGTGAGAAAATATTGGAGAAGAAATGGAAGAGAACAAAGAGATATTACTAGAAGTATGATTAGAAGTACGTGAATTAATTATCCATAAACTTTGACTTGCCGTAGATTGTAAAATGCAAATTGTTGACAAACTGGATTTGTGGAAGATTGTGCTAGGTTGCTGGTTTTTAACATCATATTCTTGATATTCTTCATAAAAAAGCTTTGGTTCAATTGTTTAAAATTTGGAGATATTGGCAGCCTTGTTAGGAAAACTATGTAGAGAGTAGAAATTCTCTTAAGTGTGACACGTCCTCTTACAAAAAGAGCATTAAGGATGACCTTTACCACCACATCTTTCTCTATTGCCATGACCTCCCCTTCCACTAGTAGATATCATGGCAGAAGATTCAGTAGATTAATGAAGATTTCAACTTTTTAAGGGTTGGAACATGGAGAAGCCGTATTGTTAAACTTTCTATTGATGAGACTCCTTGGTCGATTAAGATTTGATCTTGGATATGATCAAAATATGGCTATATGTCACAAAGAAGCATGACATGATCATATATAATTTGTTCAACTTCTTAATTTCTTTTAATGAAATAAATTTCTGAGAACATCTTTAATTACTCAATAGCAGATTGACTTTTAGCAATGAAAGATGTCATGTCACAATCAGTTTGTTTAAGAGATGCTAGCTTATGGGCAAAATCATAAAACTGCGCAATGTTATTTGCAAAAATGCTTTGATCATTGTTCCAAAAGGGTTTACACGTGATGAATCCTTTCAGGGATCCACAGATTTGCACAATAGAGCAGAAAGTTAAAAATCTAGATTATTCCAAAGTTCACCACTTTCTAATGATATTTTACTATTATCATTTTCCAAATGATCATAGAAATTTTGATCATGGAACCAAAGCTCCATGGATGCAGATCAAGAATATTAATTTTTATCATTAAAGGCTTTTTTTTTTAAGAGGACCTGGACTTCATAATCTAACTTTACAAAAGCTTTACAAGATTGACTAATGTCTAATCTGTGAGATCTTCAACTAGTTAAAATATGAAAAAAGTGGTCGCAACAGGGACAATAAAGGTTGGTGAAACCAACGAAATTAGTGTGATGTCACTCTGGTGATCGAAGGGCCTGCCGTGCAAAGAAGCTACGCATGGTAGGGTGTGCGGAGGAAATAGCCTCTGGCATCAGTTGTTTGGAATTGCTCCAAAAGGCACTCCAGATCTGGTGGTCACTTGAGAAAATGACGGTGGCTGGTTGCAGAGGATAGTGGCCAACGCCACTTCTTCGTTGGACAGTGCAGTGATAGTCATAGCAGGATCAATCCACTCTCATACTAAGTTAAGAAAATATAGGAGAAAAAGAACTTGAAAGATCTTTACTAGGATCTCTCTTTGTATTCATATTCACATTTACGGTGATGTGTATCTTGCTACCAATGTATGAAAAAAGAGGAAAAGAAATAATAAAAAGAGTTGACCCCTAGTACCTATATTAAAAGATAGGAACAACAAGATTGCTCTGAAAGTAGTATAAACTATTCTAACGAAACGAAAGAAATATTGAAATTAATGTCAAATGAAATAATTTTAAATATTCAGTTGAAGTGAATTTAAAGCATTTAATATTTGACCCTCGGTTTCATTTTTCTTAATCAAATTTGTTGCTAGTTTAATTTTATATAAATTTATGTTTGCACATGAACAGGTTCTTCAGCAACCTGAGGCACGCAGACTTGGGGAACGTGTTATGGGGGGAATCACTCAACGTCTTGCAGCACGCTTTCTGCAACAAGCACTTCGAGTTCCAACACCTTCCACATAGATTGTGTTACTGTCCAAAGTCTATATAAGGTGTATATTTTTATATTTTCTTTGTGCATGTTAGAAGGCAATTTAATTTTCATCATCCAATAAAAAAGTCAATGTTGATTTAGGGTATAAGTTTTACAAATTAGTTTAAAGATAAATTAATTTTATTTTGTGAAGATTGTGAAGAAGTTATCCTCAAGTACCATGTTTACAGATTTGTTTTGCTGCAAGGAAAAAAAATACTCTGGTAGGAATCTGTTTGGAAGAGTGATAGTAGGTATATGGGATTCTAGGTGGGATAAAAGTTGAACTCGCGATAGCAGTGTTCATGAGGGAGGGTTTTAGGATCTCCATATGTATAGAAATGATATAATATCGAACATAATATGATTTGTAACTGAAATCGAATTCTTATACTAATAACATTAGGAACAAATTTGAAAGAAGAATTCGCTTACAAAATGGTTTCGTGATTGTAAACTATTAGATATTTGAACTGCAGCATATATTCTAGTGATTTAGTCTTGGACTGCTGTCTCTAGTCATAAACTGGAGAATTAGTTAGGATTATGCTACTCTAGCTTTGTTTAGATCTCATTAGTTGTTTTCCTTGGTATAATTTGCATTGCTAGTTTAGTTCATTTTATATTGAATTGAATCTCGTCAAACTATGGTAGCTTATATTGCGTTGTTTCTTTTATCTTGTCTTAACAGGGAATAGAGGAATTACATTCTTACAAAGCAAGAAAAGAAATCGATTCTTCCAAAATTGTTGGATTAGCTTGTTTGTTTTGGATTCTCTTATTTGCCAAAAAGAAAAAGCCTGTACATATTATATACCCATTATTATTGATCTGCAAGCGTCAGAATCATCATCATCAGATAACAGTAATGTAATGGTGTCAATTGAAAAGGCATTGCTCTTCTGCATCTTGTTTCTTTTCATGTACTCTGATATTTGGGTCATAATAGCATATATTTGTTGCTGTTAACAGTGACAAGCAACAATAATAGTTTTAGTTTCATAATTACATATACTCAGTCTAGCTGGCAATATATGGTATTCTTGACGTTTATAAATAACTGGATAGTGTCCTTCAATACCTTCAATACACTGGTAACTTGAAATGGGAAAAATTTTCACCACTCCAGTAAAGTGTGCTGCTGTGTCCCATAGATACTCATGATGATTAGTTAGTACACTGGTTATGAACAGCTAGCTATAGTTAGGGCCATGTTCTTTTTATCCATGGTTTTATCCGGGCTTTCAAAATTACATTTTCCTCCATATGTTAGCAGTTTTGAACAGGTTGTATGTTTAATTTCGCCATTGGATGTGTCCAAAACTTGGATCATATCACCGTATCTTTAGCTTGGGGAAGCAATCATAGTTTGGCGGCTACACGAATTCCCAGGACCACGTGGCCATTGTTCCTCCCTGTCATTGTCGCGTGTTCTCTTTGCCTGAAATGCTAGTTTGGACACGCTTTGTACCCTATTGATGAATAAACTCCCAAATTATATGTCGTCATATCTCAAGTCATATCCTTTCATGAACTCGTTAAAATATCAGACTAAGGCTTATTGGTTAAAATCTTAAAATCTATGGTTATCTCAAATCAAATCCATTATTGAACTAGTTAAGATACCAATTCAAGATTTATGGGATAAACCAATGAGTAAACTATGATTTCAATCTATATTAATAAAATAATATAATTAAACTATTTAAAATAATTTAAAAAATATAATATTATAATTTAATAATGTTAAAAACAAAAATAGAACATTTGCATAAAAGTAAAATATTTAACAATATTTAGGTCTAAGATTCAATAATACATAATAATATGCTTTAAAAATAATTTTCATGAAATGAAAATGGATAATACTTTCCATTTATTAAATGAGACCTAAATAATATTTTGTAATACTTTTTTCATTAAATGGTTATTAGCTGATTTAACTGACCTTTATAATTTTTGATCATGTTATTAGTTTTCATAACGATTTAATTATCACAATATTGGTATAAGGATATTTATTATCTAATAAAATATTATGTAAGTTAATTAGTTTATTTATGCAATGATGCGTACTTCTCCCCTCTTTTAAAATATATTTCCTTTATCCTTTTTAAGATAAGTTAAGATGTATGTGCTTGATTGACATATTAGTGTCTAGGTTTTTCTTTGCTGACTTCATCACTAATTCAACAATCTTGTCGTAAGAATCTTTGGTTGTTGTTAATAATAGATTTATGAGAATCTTTGTTCCGCTTAATGAGGTCTATATGAGTGACAATGTCTCTTTTAGGTTTCTATTTGTTTCTTCTCTCTCACCTAACCTTCACTCTGCCACTCTATCATAATCACCTCAACTTGTTACATAAGTTCTTCATGAGCGACAGTGCCTTATTAAGGATTTATATAGTTCTTCTTTGCTCACCTCCACTTTACCTCGGGAACGAAGGTCACCAATAGCCCTTCATAGAACACCTTAAGGAAACACTTCACAACAGTGAAGGATTTATAATATATATATATATATATATATATATATATATATATATATATATATATATATATAATTTTTTTT
>Ga0123340_1003056_pt1 | contig 15488 bp, 5 predicted proteins | sample SirMexnodulemix_FD_89961 | JGI IMG/M metagenome (GOLD analysis project Ga0123340, IMG submission 89961) | Root nodule microbial communities of legume samples collected from Mexico - Siratro Mexico nodule mix | ecosystem: Host-associated > Plants > Roots > Nodule | place: Mexico: Nepantla... | reverse complement strand
CTTATAATTTATAAATTAAAATTTCTTAAAATAATATACTATATTAAATAAATACTTCAATCCTACATGGTAAATCTATCTTAAAACAACTACTTCTACTAAGTAAAATGTTGGTTGCCATGAGTTATTCAATTCTCTTGAAGGGATATTTCTTGATCTCGTAATATCTAAACCATATTCAGGGTTATAATGTAACCAACATAAAGTATATTTGATGTAACGAGATCAAGAATGTAGCAATATTACCAGGTTCAGAAATCCTGAATGCAACATGTATTATGGTCCTCATCTACGACATAGTATTTATATTCACAGTTTTCTTCGTGTTTGTTATCCTAAATTTTGAAACTGAAATTAAATTATATAACATAGTTGACAGGAATTATACAAGCAATTTGTCCAAATTAGGTAATGAGTACACGATGATAAAAGAAGAAAAGAGCAAGAATACATAATAATAAAGATAGTGAATGGATGTATGATAAGACAAGATTTTTTTTTACCAAAATGATTTTTTTTTTTAATTATTTGGACTCAGAAAAATTAGGAGTTATTTTGTTGTAGTAATTTGTAGAGTGAGATTCGATAGTGCTCGTTCAAGCTCAAACAGGAGATATTTGGTTGGATCAAGAGAAAGAAAATGCAAAAAAAAAAAAAGGTTCGTGGGTGCAAATAGAAGGTAAAGGAAGCATTATGAAGCTAGTTCTTCCTGCACCTCCACGGCTTCCTCCTGCACTCTCATAAAGTGTGGAAAATGTCAAAAGTACCCCTGCATGCAATTTTCTTGGGAAAACTTTAGATTGAGTGATTCAAAAAGTTTTCAAATAACATAATTTAGAAGATAAAATTTTGGTATTGCATTTTGGATTCTACCATTTGATACTATTTATTTTTAATGTTATTTAACATTTTAGATTCTATAATTCAAAATGCATTTTCGGTTCAAATTGCATGATGTAGAATGTTAAATAATATTGAAAATAAATAATATCAAATAGTGCAATTTGAAATATAACACCAAAATCTAGATTGTGTATTTAGAACTCAATTTTTTCACTCTTAATTAGTCAATCTAGAACTTTGTCTTTTATAAAAAAAATCTAAAAGTGTTTTGTGAAAAAACAACAAAAACAAAAGAAACGATCGTTGAATTGTATTTTAAATTTTTATTTTTGCAAGTATCTTGTGATGTTTTATAGTGAGATGATAGATTCACTATTTAACGAAAGAAAAGACTTTTAATTTTCCCAATGTTTTTCTAACAATTCACCCTTTTTAGGTTAGTTATACAAATAATACGCAATATACCTAGAGATGAAAGAGAGTGTTTATACATTATTTTTATATTGATTTATCTGTTGCAACAAACTAATTTAGTTCTTGACCAACCAATCAAGTTTTACTGAGTTGACTACCGTTATAAGTACAAATGAGTATTATATTACGTTGAGAAACATTAAATGCATGACATGTATCATTAATTTTTCTTTTCTTTTTTACATAATCTCTCTAATAACTAGTAATACTTATCTTCCTCGGTAGGAAAACCTTTTACACCAAACAATGGTTAAAATGCATACCATACAATTCAAATAGCTAGGCCAAAGTTGAAAATAACTTGTATCAAAAGAGTTGGCGGATGTTACAATTTTTGCTCTACTCTTGAGAAATATCTGAACATTGTTGTTTAGTGTGGATCTTTTTTAGGACAGACATAGAAAACATTCTCTGCAATATAGACTTAAGCTTTAGGAATATTGTTTGTGAATGTCTTAGTTTGGTCTTTAACTTACTTGTTATATGATCTTTAACTTTTAACCGTTAGATGCTATTCTAGCCGCTAAGGAATTATGATCGCCCTTGGCTAGCCCAAATAGAAGATGTTTTTTCCATGCCCAACACCTTATATTTATACATTCCTTATGAGGTATTCTAGTGTTTAATTTAAACCTAACTTAGTTATTATTAATGATCCATTACTAAATATTAACAAATTAACAGAAATATCCATAATCAAATATGGTTATAGGGAATGACAATTTATCTGGGTGGTGGTTTTAACAATTAAATTGGGCCCATAATTGGTCCTTTCTTTATGGGTGTATATTTATACAATTTCCAAGTCATAAATGGATTACCTTTTGCATCCCGTAATTTTATTTTGGGCTTAAAATTCACCGTCCGAGGCCCTTCAGGTTTCTTTTACTAAAAAATTCTCATGTTTTTTCATATGTTAATGTAGGTGCTACGGACATATCGTGGGTCACTTTTTCCAATAGTTGGCGCTATCTTGTTAGGTTGTTATGTTTGCTTATTTGCTTTTTATACCTTCTACTAGCTCAAAGTTGGCTGATTTGTTTGCACATATACAAATTTAAGATGTTTGATTATTCAATCCACATGCCATTTGGCTTGTAGATTTACTTCCTTCTAAATAGGCTTTGGAAAGACTTTGAATTTTGGGCCTTCGAAGTTTCTTATTAGCTTGCAGTTGCATTTTTCACATATTCTGTTTTTGTTTTGAGTACTTCTTTGGTCTCGCCTTTTAGCCCCTATGTCATTAAGACTTTCTGTTTTGATTTTCTTCTTCTGTGTCAGTGAGTCACTTGGATTCCATATCCTTGAATTGCTCGGCTTTCGTATCATGGTTTTCACTTTGTTGAGCCTTTCGGCTTCCACATCATCGAACCCTTCGGTTTCTGTATCATCGAACCCTTCGGTTTCTGTATCATCAAACCTTCAACTTTTGCATCATCGAGCCTTTTGGGTTTTGCATCATCAAGCCTTTCAACTTCTGCATCATCGAGCCTTTCGACTTTTGTGTTATCCAGCCTTTTGACTTCTGAGCCTTTTGGCTTTTGATCTATAAAGGCCTTTGAGCCTTCTGGCTTTTGCGCCTTTCGGCCTTTGTATTCGAACCTTTCAACTTCCATATCATTAAGTCTTTCAACCTTTGAGCCTTTTGGCCTTTGTATTCGAACCTTTCAGCTTCCATATCATTAAGTCTTTTGGCCTTTTTAGCCTTCGGCTTTTGTTGTAGAATTGATTTTTTACGAAGTTTCCCGACTTGTGTCGTAGAATGGATTTTTTGACAAAGTTTCCTGACTTGTGTCATAGACTGAATTTTTTTACGAAGTCTCCCAACTTGTGTCGCATAGTGAATTTTTTACAAAGTCTCCCAACTTGTGTCGTAGAATGGAAATTTACGAAATTCATATGTTGAAGATTTTATAACAATTCATACATTATTTTTCAAAGGATATGGAGACAAGACTTCTAGAAGGAAGCTAATATAAATTATGTGATCTTGTCTTTATGGTAGGATCAAATTGTTAGAAAAAAATACTAATTATTTGATTTTATCTTTATGACAAGAATCAAATTATCATCAATTCTGTTTATTTTTATGTTTTATGACAGTATCAAGTTGTAATATTTTTATTTATTTTCTTTCTTTAGCTATACCTAGAATGAGTACATTATTTGTATATATTCAGCTCTTTGTTTTTTTTATCAATATATAGAAAAACAGAGAGAATATTTTCATTCTCATATCCTTTGTTCATTTCTGTTCATCTTTTTATTTTCATAATATGGTATCAGAGCTCTAATTTGAGAGCTCTGGTTGCTACATTTATCATGGCCAAAATCATTAATCCTTCACAAGATTTTAGTTCACCTTATCATATTAGTTCTCAGCAACATATAATTTGTTCTCTCGGTACACAACAAGAGAGACAATTTTTTGGTGATCAGTCAAAGGAAATGATTAATACTAACATAAATAGTTATGGAGGACAATATACTTCCAAAGACTGTAGTCATTGTGGAAAGACAGGACATGTGATTAATACATGCTATAAAAAACATGGTTTTCCATCACAGTTCAAGTTTAAAAATCATAAAGTAGGCTATAATAATAACGAGCAGAATCATGAAGGTTCAAGGTCAAAGGTACTGTAAAATAAGTTTTGGCCAAGTTCAAGAGGGGGGTGAATTGAATACCGTTAAAAGTTTTTGCAAATGTACTTTTCAATGTGAGAAATGAAAAATCTTTAAAGAAACTATTCAAGATGATATAAAATGGAATCAACAAAGGTTCAAAACAAATTCCAGAATAAAGGCAATCACACAGAATCAGTAAACTGAAGACATATTTTAATTCTGGAAAATCATTAGACTGTCAAGCCAGTTCTGGAAAAATATAGTGTGCAATAAAATCAGGTTTTAAAGATTAATCCAAGAAATTAAAGAATTAGATCAAATCTAAGTTTATAATGAATTACAGATTAAAGAACCTATTATCAAACAAGACAACCTTTATTTAATGTATCAAAACTATTTTTAACCAGTAATTGTCGAAATCAACTTTTCTGGAAAAACTGATTAATGAACAATGAACACAGTAAATTGTGAAATTGCTGATTTACAGAAAACTAGTAATTTGGTTATTGATCAGATTTAGAAATATCAAGAATAAATAGTGTTCAAACAGAATATATGTTTTCAAAAGTTACTTAAAATGTTTTGAGAATGATGAGGAATCTATTCAATTAACAAGTTTTAACAGATTTTGAAAAATCAAGGAAAACAACAAGATTTATCAAGAATAGTCAAGAGAGAGGAAGAGAGAACAAGACACAACAAATTATCCTGGTTCACCTTTCCACAAGGGCTACGTCCAGTCCCTTACACCACTGTAATGATTTCCATTATGAAAAAGATCTAATTGATCAGTTTACAACACAATCTTGCAACTTGCAAGAATACACTGCACCCTGCATAAAACAATCCGCTGAAACCTACAACAGATAAAAAACTATACAATATCTACTGTATAACCCAGAAAACACCTAATTGAACCCTTCAATAGGATCACAATAGTACAATACCCCCTGTACCCACAAAATTACCAAACTAGGAAATTCAATACAGAATATAATTCAGTACAAAGAAAGATTTCAGATAACCACAATGGCACAAACACTTCTATACAAAAACATATTGTAAAAGTAATAAGAGCAGGAGTATAGAAGGCTTATTCAGAATGATCAGATCAGCAGTATAGCAGAAGCAGTCAATTCAAAGCTCCAACAGTATTGAGAAAACAGTTCTTGAAGAGCTTTTCGAATGATCTTGATCACAAAAAAACTATGAAGGAGCTTTTTCTCTCTCTTGGAAAAACTCAGAGCACTTGATTGAAAATGATTTAGAATGATTTCGTTATCTTCCAAAATTTCGCGCCAACTATTTATAGACAACTGTCATTTAAAATTCACTCTATTGTTTTGTCAAATAGTCGAATATTTTTCTCTAGTTAGTTAAAACAGTTGTTCGAAACTCAAAATCTGATTTTAGTAATTTCTCAAAACCTTAGTTAAATCAGATTTGAAAACATAGAGCTTATCCTTGATTGAAAATGCTTATAATGCTGAATTGAATCAAACTTGTCACACAACTCACAATCCTAAGTTCTAGACCAAGCCTTTCAATCTCCATGAATTCTTCATTCAGTCCACATATGATCACATGGTCTTGAACTTTATCACATGGTTGGCTTCATCAAATCTTCATAACAATTCACTGGTGCTAACAATCTCCCCTAATTTGATGAAGACAAACAATGGTGTGTTGAGTTGAAATACATGCTTGTTCTTCTTTAAAACAGTTTACTGACTTTCATAAAGCTCCCCTATAATTTGATATCTTGTTAATCATATTTCACAAAACATAGTGAAGTAAACAGTAACACAAAGGATAACAAAGTTCATTGATAATAAGCACGAGTACATATGATATTCATTGATCAGTACAAGTCGTGCACCATAATTGATTAAGCATAACAGACTAAAATTTGGACTTGGCTGGATAAACCAACAAATCAAAGTCGTAACCAGAGCAATAGAAAACATGAAACAACAAGCAACAACAGAAATAGCAATCAATAGAGACAAAATATAACAAACACCAAACAAGCAGTAAACTGAATCTAGCAACATCAATCTAGACTCCTAGACCACAACCACAACACTTCCTAATCTCAACACTTCCTAATTCTTCCCCATTGACTTCATCAAATGGAAGAGAAACCACTACTAGATATGCAAAAGATGCTCTACTCGTCTGGTAGAAAGAACAAGGTCCCTATCTTGGACTGAATGTCATCGACTTGAGTTCCAATGTGTTGGAAGTGTGTCACGCAGTACTGATGATGGCTACGGTTTTGGTCTTCTAGGTTGTTGAACTGATTCATCATGAGTTGTTCGAGCCTTGAGAAGGAGTCTTGATCAGGAGTAGTAGGCGTTTCTGGTTCTGGTTCAGCTTGATCAAAATTCATATTTTGTCCTCATCTTCATCATCCTCATCATTATCATTAGTGGATTTCTCTTCTTCTTCCTCATCATCTCCAACTGATTCTTCATCAGCCTTGCAATTCCATCTCTTATTCTTCATCTTTTTCAGACCAATCTTGGTGAGATTTGTTATGGTAATCTGGTTCAGAGCCTTAATTTTTTCAACCACTTCACTTTCCACATCTATTTCAAAATATTCAATGAATTGTGACAGCAGTATCACATATGGAATGCGATATTCCAGTTTCTTCCCTACTTTGAACAGATGCTCACGGATCACATTAACCCAGTTGACCTTGATCTAATTCATGAGGCATGAGGATAAGATCCTCTTCAGTCAATGTTGCATGATTGAAACCAGGGGGTGTCAGTAGCCAAATCACAATATATGCCAGCATTCTCGGTGTAGCAGCAAGTCCTCCTACATTAAACGTCCTCGAGGCAGACTCTTGGTTTCTCAAACATGATTTGTAGAAATAAACTTTGTTAAAGTTTCCCAGTTCTGTTGTGTTCCCTCTACTCATAGTAGCACCGTGGGAGTAATGATGATCTTTCTGCTATACAGCTTGTAATACTCTTAAATGCTTTCCTGGTTTCCAACAAACCACTTGTCCAGGTAGTCGGTTTCATTGGTATCATCATCTGAACCAGCATGCTTAACCATAACTCTTTTGGTTCTTTTTCTTGGGTTGGAGGAAGAAGCCATTTCTTTGAGAATAGTGGGTTGCAGGAAAACTGAACTTTGCACTCAGAACGAATAGAGCAAAGGCAGTGAGGTAGTGTGCGAGTGAATGTATGCCCAACCCTCTATTTAATGGGAAATAATTCTAAGGAAAATAGCACATTGATTGAAAATTTAAAAACGTAAAACAACTTTTGTAGTTTGTTGAGATTCCATAGGCAATCGGTTTTACAGAGTTGATTATACTTAGCTGCAGAGATTCTTCAAAAATAACTTTTGAATTATTGACTTCAAGTGATCCCATTACACGTGGAACCTTGAACAATCTCTCATGCTGAATGTGACTTTGAACGGTTTTGTCTTATTCAGACTTTTAACTGGTTGGACTGCAATGTGCTTGGTTCTGTTCGAATTCTTTCAGTTACACAACACCTCTCTAGTTGCTTTGTAACTCCAACACAGTTTCACATGCATCCAAAATTAACTTTTAATCAGATATCAATATCCAGTCAGCTATAACACTGTCATTAAAAATAAAATTGATCTAGATATAGTGAACGATCATGTAACTCTGAAACAATAAATGTAAACATGAAACAGATCTAGTAATTGAACAAAAACGGTTATGAGAGGCCTTTATCGACGTTGACCTAGAAGATGTTGAAAATGACGTCGATTAAACAACCGACGTGGTAAAGATCATCACCACGTCGGTTAAGACCAGGAAACCAACATGGTGCTGTATCGACCTTATTACGTCGGTTCGAAGCCTCACAACCGACGTAATTTGGCTATTTTTTAAAAATAAAAATAAATGAAAATAGAATTTTCCAGAATCGCTTTGATAAATCTTCAATACATAAAAAGGAAAACCACAACAATTTCCATAACTTTTTGGGAAGTATAAATAGATGAAATAGTAGGCTAAAATCTAAAAAAATGGAAAAAAATACAAAAAAAAATAGGCTAAACAATGGAATTTTGGAAAAAAAAAATTCTGGAATCCCCTTCAGGTTTAGGGTTTAGGGATAAGTAAGTTAGGGTTTGCATCTTCATTCCGTTGCTTTGAAGCATCAAGGCTCTGAAACGCGTTTGCATCTTCATTCCGTTGCGTTGCCGATTCATTTTCATTCCGTTACATTTCAATTTCAATTTTGCACAATTTTGTAGATTTTGAAGATTGTGAGTAATTTTTGGCAGAACTCTTAATTCTGCGTGCAGGTGGAAGGGGAATGGAGGTTAACGAGTATAGTTTGGGGATTAGAAAAGACTATGTGATATATCTTCAATTTCTCTGGTCGTTTCTCTTCCTACTGGAAAACCTCTTCTTGAAAAGATATTGTTTTTGGTGTGTGTTTGGTTTTATGTTGGATTATCTAAAATTACATCGAACTATCCATTTTGTGTTTAGTAAATTTTCTTATGTTCGGTTTCATGACGAGGAATTTACTTTGGTTGGGTCCAGAATTGTTTCCGAATTGAAGCTTTAGATGGTTTTATGGTGAATTTGAAGTAAACTTTGGATGATTGCTTAATTTTATGGTTTTATGGTCCAAAATTGATTCCGCAAGTTAAACTCACTTTTTTCCTCAAATAAATACATTGTTGTAAATATTGTAAATTAAGTGTAATCTGATATTGTAAATAGTTGGTGTGAGTTAAGAACACGACAGTCAAAGAAGACATCTTTATTAAGTAAGTGGTTAGTTTGCAATCAATGTTTAGGAAAAATAAAGATTTGATTGTAATTTTGTGAATCACGCGACTTCCATTGGGGCACTAGTAGAAAAATGGCCTTTGTCGTCGGTTCTGAGAGGCCTTTATCGACGTTGACCCAGGAGACGTTGAAAGTGACGACGGTGAAACCTTCGACATGGTAAAGATTATCACCACGTGATTAAGACCAAGAAACCGCCGTGGTGCTGTATCTACCCTATTACGTCGATTCGAAGCCTCACAACCGACGTAATAGGGCTGTTTTTTAAAAATGAATATAAAAATAAAAAAAAATTTAGAATTTTCCAGAATCGCTTTGATAAATCTTCAATATATACAAAGAAAAGCCACAACAATTTGCAGAACTTTTTGGGAAGTATAAATAGATGAAAGAGTAGGCTAAAATCTAAAAAAATGGAAAAAAATACAAAAAAATTAAAAAAATAAGGTAAACGATGGAATTTTGGAAAAACAAATTCTGGAATCCCCTTCTGGTTTAGCGTTTAGGGTTTAGGGATCAGTGAGTTAGGGTTTGCATCTTCATTCTGTTGCTTTGAAGCGTTAAGGCTCTGAAGTGCATTTTCCTCTTCATTCTGTTACGTTGCCGATTCATTTTCATTCCGTTGCATTTCAATTTCAATTTTGCACAATTATGTAAATTTTGAGGTTTGTGAGTACTTTTTGGCAGAACTCTTAATTGTGCGTGCAAGTGGGAGGGGAATGGAGGTTAACGAGTATAGTTTGGGGATTAGAAGAGAGTATGTGATATATCTTCAATTTCTCTGGTCGTACCTCTAGTCGTTTCTCTTCCTATTGGAAAACTTCTTCTTGAAAAGATATTATTTTTGGTGTATGTTTGGTTTTATGTTGGATTATCTAAAATTACATTGAACTATCCATTTTGTGTTTAGTAAATTTTCTTATGTTTGGTTTCATGATGAGGAATTTACTTTGGTTGGGTCCAGAATTGTTTCTGAATTGAAGCTTTAGATGGTTTTATGGTGTATTTGAAGTAAACTTTAGATGATTGCTTAATTTTATGGTTTTATGGTCCAGAATTGATTCCACAAGTTAAACTCACTTTTTTCCTCAAATAAATACATCGTTGTAAATATTGTAAATTAAGTGTAATATGATATTGTAAATAGTTGGTCTGAGTTAACAACACGACAGTTAAAGAAGATATCTTTGCTTAATAAGTAAGTGGTTAGTTTGCAATCAAGGTTTAGGAAAAACAAAGATTTGATTGTATTTTGGTGAATCACACGACTTCCATTGGGGCACTACTAGAAAAATTGCCTTTATCGTCGGTTCTAAGAGGCCTTTATCGACGTTGACCTAGGAGACGCTAAAAATAATGTCAATTAAATAACCGACGTGGTAAAGATCATCACCACATCGGCTAAGACCAGGAAACCGACGTGGTGCTGTATCGACCCTATTATGTCGGTTTGAAGCCTCACAACCGACGTAATAGGGCTGTTTTTTAAAAATAAAAATAAAAAAAATTCAGAATTTTTCAGAATCGCTTTGATAAATCTTCAATACATACAAAGAAAAACCACAACAATGTCTAGAACTTTTTGGGAAGTATAAATAGATAAAATAGTAGGCTAAAATCTAAAAAAATGGAAAAAATACAAAAAAAATTAAAAAAATAGGGTAAACGATGGAATTTTGGAAAAAAAATTCCAACATCCCCTTCGGGTTTAGGGATCAGTGAGTTAGGGTTTGCATCTTCATTCGCTTGCTTTGAAGCGTCAAGGCTCTGAAGTGCGTTTGCATCTTCATTCTGTTGTGTTGCCGATTCATTTTCATTCCGTTAGATTTCAATTTCAATTTTGCACAATTTTATAGATTTTGAGGATTGTGAGTAATTTTTGGCAGAACACTTAATTGTGCGTGCAGGTGGAAATGGAATGGAGGTTAACGAGTATAGTTTGGGGATTAGAAGAGAGTATGTGATATATCTTCAATTTCTCTAGTCGTACCTCTGTTCGTTTCTCTTCCTACTGGAAAACTTCTTCTTGAAAAGATATTGTTTTTGGTGTATGTTTGGTTCTATGTTGGATTATCTAAAATTACATTGAACTATCCATTTTGTGTTCAATAAATTTTCTTATGTTCGGTTTCATGATAAGGAATTTACTTTGGTTGGGTCCAAAATTGTTTATGAATTGAAGCTTTAGATGGTTTTATGGTGAATTTGAAGTAAACTTTAGATGATTGCTTAATTTTGTGGTTTTATGGTCGAGAATGGATTCCGCAAGTTAAACTCACTTTTTTCTTTAAATAAATACTTTGTTGTAAATATTGTAAATTAAGTGTCATCTGATATTGTAAATAGTTTGTGTGAGTTAACAACAGGACAGTCAAAAGAAGACATCTTTGCTTAATAGGTAGTTAGTTTGTAATCAATGTTTCGGAAAAACAGAGATTTGATTGTAATTTTGTGAATCACGGGACTTCCATTGGGGCACTAGTAGAAAAATGGCCTTTCTCGTCGGTTCTAAAAGGCCTTTATCGATGTTGACCCACGGGTAGTTGAAAATGACGTTGGTTAAACAATCGTGGTAAAGATCATCATCACGTCAGGTAAGACCTAGAAACCGACATGGTGTTGTATCCACCCTATTACGTCGGTTGGAAGCCTCACAACAGACATAATAGGGGCTGCTTTTTAGGAAAAAAATTTAGACTTTTCCAGAATCGCTTTGATAAATCTTCAATACATACAAAGAAAAACCACAACAACTTTAAGAACCTTTTGGGAAGTATAAGTAGATAAAATAGTAGGCTAAAATCTAAAAAAATGAAAAAAATTTACAAGAAAATTACAAAAATAGGGTAAACAATTGAATTTTGGAAAAAAAAATTCTGGAATCCCCTTCAGGTTTAGTGTTTAAGGTTTAGAGATCATTGAGTTGGGGTTTGCATCTTCATTCCGTTGCTTTAAAGCGCGTTTGCATCTTCATTCCATTACGTTGCCGATTCATTTTCATTCCGTTACATTTCAATTTCAATTATGCACAATTTTGTAAATTTTGAGGATTGTGAGTAATTTTTGGCACAACTCTTAATTGTGCGTGCAGGTGGAAGGGGATTGGAGGTTAACGAGTATAGTTTGGAGATTAGAAGAGAGTAAGTGATATATCTTCAATTTCTCTGGTCGTACCTCTGGTTATTTCTCTTCCTACTGGAAAACTTCTTCTTGAAAAGATATTGTTCTAGGTGTATGTTTTGTTTTATGTAGGATTATCTAAAATTACATTGAACTATTCATTTTGTATTCAGTACATTTTCTTATGTTCGGTTTCATGATGAGGAATTTACTTTGTTTGGGTCCATAATTGTTTCTGAATTGGAATGCTTTAGATGGTTTTATGGTGAAATTGAAGAAAACTTTAGATGATTGCTTAATTTTGTGGTTTTATGGTCTAGAATCGATTCCGCAAGTTGAACTCACTTTTTTTCCTCAAATAAATACATTGTTGTAAATATTTTAAATTAAGTGTCATCTGATATTGTAAATAGTTGGTGTGAGTTAACAACAGGACAATCAAAGAAGACATCTTTGCTTAATAACTAAGTGGTTAGTTTGTAATCAATGTTTAGGAAAAACAAAGATTTGATTGTAATTTTGTGAGTCACGTGACGTCCATTGGGGCACTAGTAGAAAAATGGCCTTTATCGTCGGTTCTGAGAGGCCTTTATCGACGTTGACCCAGGAGACGTTGAAAATGACATCGGTTAAACAATCGACGTGGTGTTGTATCTACCCTATTACGTCGGTTGGAAGCCTCACAATCGACGTAATAAGGGCTATTTTTTTAAAAAAATTCAGAATTTTCCATAATCGCTTTGATAAATCTTCAATAGATACAAAGAAAAACCACAACAATTTTCATAACTTTTTGGGAAGTATAAATAAATGAAACAGTAGGCTAAAATCTAAAAAAAATGGAAAAAATTACAAAAGAAACTAAAAAAATAGGGTAAACGATGGAATTTTGGAAAAAAAAAATTTTGAAATCCTCTTCGGGTTTAGGGTTTAGGGATCAGTGAGTTAGGGTTTGCATCTTCATTCCGTTGCTTTGAAGTGTCAAGGCTCTGAAGCGCGTTTGCATTTTCATTCCGTTACGTTTGCAACCTGTTGAAACTGAAGAAGAAGAAGAGAAGGAGGATGAGGATGAGGAAGATGATAATGTTGTTAATGCTGATGAACCCATGGCCAATGTACCATAGAGTGGTTATGAACAATATTTTGCATGTTTTGAGGAAACGATGATGAATCAACTACACATTGAAAAATATGTATTGGCAAACTGTTTGGGGAGGGGGGGGGGGGTGAATTGAACACTTGAAAACTTTTCGCAAACTGTTTGGAGAATGAATAATTTTTATGGAAACCACTTTAGATGATATGTAAAGCAAACAAAAAAGGTTCAAAATAGTTTCAGCACAATATCAATCAACCAGATACAATAAACTTTAACCAGAAAATAGTTCTTGAATACACAATATACTGTAATAACAGTTCTTGAAAAATTGAATTAAGAAATCAAAGAATTAGATCAACTTTAAGTTTTTAATGATTCACTAATTAAAGAACTTTTTGTTAAACAATACAAACTATGTTAAGTGTATCAAAACAGTCTTTAATCAATAACAATGAAAGATTTAGTTTTTTGGAAAAACAAACTGATAAACAGTAAACCCAGTAAATTGCGAAACTGCAGATTTACAAAAAATTGATATACTGGTTATTAACAGATTCAAACTTGTTAAGAGTAGACTGTGTTTAATCAGATTATATGTTTTCAGAAGTTATTAAAAAGGTTTCAGAAAGTTAATGAAATTAATCAATTAGCAAGATCCAGTAGATTCTGAAAATTCAAGAAACACAACAAGATTTAACAAGGACAGTAAAGAGATAGCAAGAGAGATTCAAGACACAGCAAATTTATCCTGGTTCACCCTTCCACAAGGGCTACGTCCAGTCCCTTACACCACTGTAAGGATTTCCACTATAAAAAGATCAAACCAGATCAGTTTACAAAAAAACAACTTGCACCCCACAAGTAAACACTGCTCCCCGTAGTAAACATTCTGCTAAACCTACAGCAGAACCCAGAACTATACAGACTCCACTGTATAAACTGGAAAACCCCTTGCTGATCCCCTCAACAAGTCACAACCTATACAGAACCCACTGTACAAAACATAATTACCAACCCAGGTAACTCACAAAAGAATAACCTTCAATACAGTGAAAGAATTATCACAATCATAGCAATACAAGCACTTTTATACAACAGATTACAAAAGTAATAAAGAAAGGGTATAGAAGGCTTAGTCTGATGATCAAATCAGTGAAGAAACTGTCTCAGTCAAATCAAAGCTCCAGTAGTAGTTCAAGAAAAATGTTCTTGATGAAAACATTGATTGATCTTGATCACTAGACTTCAAGGCACTTTTGCTCTCTTTGAAAACTCAAATTTTGTTGCTCAGAAAATGTTTAGAATGATTTCAATTTCGTGTCTTGTGTGTTTTCAAAAACTGCGCCAACTATTTATAGACAGTCGTCTTTAAACAATTAGTCAATTGATTTTTCAAATAGTCGACTATTTTTCTCTAGTTAGTTAAAACAGTTGGTCAAAACGCAAGTTTTGATTTTAATGATTTCTCAAAACTTTTATTAGTTCAGAAAATATTTATGGAGCTTGTCCTTGATTAAGATTGCATGCATCACTGATTTGAACTTAAACTTACCCCACAACACACATATGATCATAAGGTCTTGAACTTCTTCACTTGGTTGGCTTCATCAAATCATCACAGTAGCCCACTGGTGCTAACACACTATGCAAGAAGAAGGTCGTACCCATCACTAATATTGTGAGACCAAATTCCAGGACATAGAGAGAATGGTGGGAGATGTTCAGAACAAACTTGGCCACATGTTCTTTAATCCAAACGACTGAGCCTGTTAATGCATATTTGCTAGTTTCTTCCCCTTACTTTGATGAATGCAATGGGGGAGAAGTAAGTAGTAGGTTTAATCTGGTGTGTGTTTAATTGGTCTAGTGGTGTGTTGGTCTAGTTGTTGCTTGGTCTAGTATAACTTGGTCTAGTATGTTGTTGGTTGGTTTAGTTTGGTTGTTTTATTTCTATTTTATCTGCGGCTGCTACCCTTGTTGCTAGTTTAACCAGTTCAACTCTGATGATTTTGTTAGCACCAAGGCTAGGCATGTGATTTGATGAAGTTAATATTGTGAGCACCAAGGTTTAGCATGTGAAGCTGATGAAAACTGCCTAATGAAGAATCTGTTGGAACCAACCTGGACCAGAATTGTTCAAGTGAAGACTTTGTGCCAACATGAAGATTGTTGGGTGATTAGGTCTTGCTCCTTAGTTGGGTTTGTGTGTTGGTGATTGGCTTAGTCCTTAATCACTAGTGGCATGATTCATCACTTCTGAGGTGCTAAAACATTCACAAAGATTTTTATTAAAATTGTTTTTAATAAAAATAACCCAAAATGTTTTTGCTGGAAAAAGGTTTTTTAATCGATTGAATTTCTAAAACAATCGATTGAATGTGACGGTTATTTCTATTACAACTGAAATACAGTTATGGCTGTTACAACTGAAAACTTTGACTGGGTCAAACTAATGGTCAAATTCAATCGATTGAATGGTTTGTTCAATTAATTGAATTTTGACAGCTAAGCAGTTTT
>Ga0123340_1003055_pt1 | contig 15491 bp, 8 predicted proteins | sample SirMexnodulemix_FD_89961 | JGI IMG/M metagenome (GOLD analysis project Ga0123340, IMG submission 89961) | Root nodule microbial communities of legume samples collected from Mexico - Siratro Mexico nodule mix | ecosystem: Host-associated > Plants > Roots > Nodule | place: Mexico: Nepantla... | reverse complement strand
TTTCAAAAATTTTAATGAAAATATTAATTTATAAAATCAAATTATAAATAATTTTTAATTTTAAAATTTTTAATAATAATTTTATTTTATTCATTTAATTGTAGACAAAAATATAAAATATAAATAATAATAAATTTGGTGTTTAATGTCAGTTAAATTCAGAATATCATTAGATTGTATAATATGTAATATGAAAGGTTTTTGTTTAATATAGTTTAACACCGTATGGTAGAATCTAAAATATTAAAAGACTTTGGGAATGAGTTTTGGGATTCAATCTACAATAGTAAATTAGAGTAATATTGGCTGCCAGGGAGGAGGATCTATAAGCGTATATCATGTCCCGGATTGGATCAATCCTAAAATTAAATATCCGTTTGGAATTCTACAATTGGGTGTTTTGAGGTGTATTTTGGATTCAGATTAAACTCCCATTTCCCAATTTTGGACCTAAACTTATTTTAAAGTTATCAGATTTGTATCCAGACAACAAGCTACCTCTAATGAGTTAGCTGCTTTGAATGTCAATAAAACTTGAGATATTGTTCCTCTTTCTCTCAGGAAAATAACTATTGTAAGTGAATTTTTAAGTTTAAGCTTAATTCCAATGGTATTGTTGCCAAACACAGCTAGACTTGCTATTAAGAGATTTACCTAACAATATTCTCTTATCCTTAATTATTTAGCTCAACTAAATGTTAATAATACCTTTTTCAATAACAATATTAAAGAAAGATATTTATATGAAGATTCTTTAAGGTTAGAAGCACACTGTCATAAATAAAGAAGCACACTGTCATAAATAATTGTACTGCTCTTCTTAATAAATATATATATGACCTCAAACAAATTTCAAAAAATTGATTTATCAAATTCAATAATACTTTGTTTTGTCATGATTATAAACAATCTAAATTTAAAGGCATGATTCAAATTTTGTTATTGTTTTAATTTATGTAGATGAGATTATCATTGTTAGGCCTAGGGACAAAATTTCTTCTTCACCAACATTTTAATTTAAAGGATCTTGGATATTATGTGTTGTTTCTATTCAAAGATTGTGATATATTTGAGTATAAATGTTGAATTATTCTAATGAATCCAAATTTAAAACATGTTATAGAATCGAGTAAGAAGATGATTGGTTTTGAACAATTATATAAGCTTATATGAAGTTTTTATAATTATTATATCTAGATCCGACATATGTTTCATTATCCACAAACTTGTTCTTGTTCAATTTATCTCTAATAATTATACTGATCACATAAATATTGTAACACCTTGCGTAGTTACCTCAAACACGTTGTTGGGCAACATTCTTTATAAAGCAGACCTGATTGCATGCTTATGCTAATGTTGATTGGAAATCTCGCCTACATATTAGAAAATCTACTACTGAATTCTGCATTGTTTTAGCAATTCTTTAATCTTTTGATAGGCCAAAAAGAAAAATACGATTAGGAAGTCTTCTGAAGCGAAATATAGAACCTTGTCAGTAGTTTCAAGTAAAATAACTTGACTATAGCATCTCTTGATTGACTTTCATATTAACACTCCTTTTGTCTCTTTATAATGTGATAGAAAAATGTTATTCAAATTGTCTCAAATTTTACTTTATATAAAAAGACCAAGCATATGGAGATAAACTTGCATTTTATTAGAAATAAAGTTAAAGACAGATTTTCAAGCTAATTCATATAAAAAAAATACTACTAACTTGCAGATGTTTTCACTAAGACAAATTTTCTGAACATTATTTCCAAGAAGATGGTCATTAATAATATTTTCTATCATCTTGAAAAAGGTGTATTGTGATTAATTGCTTTTAATTATAGTTATCTGGTTTAGTTTATATATAGTTACTTTTACTGTTCTTATACTCAGGACAATATTTTCATTTAGATATGAGTTATACTCACTTCTAATAATCTTATAAATTTATATTTATTTCTTTCACTCTATTTTGTGTCTACAAAGTCAATAGTTTTTAAATAAAGTATGAGAAAATTTTCATCTTCCTAAATTACGTTAATATTATAATTCAAATTGTAGAAACTTATTAGACAATTTTAAAAGGATATAGGTGTTTTTGGTTGATGTAAAACACACTTTCTATTTTTATTTGTAAAAAGTAAGGATGTATGTTGGTGTTCATGTTCATAATTAATACAAAACATGATTTTTTATAATTATTTTTTTTTTCTTACGTGGGTCTAACTTCCATATTTGTTTTAAGTTCTTTCTAGTAATCAATCTCTAATTCACATCTAAACTATGTCTTATAGCAAACTCATCATACTTTGATTACTGTAACAAGACATTTTTCCAGTTTGCACCACACCAAGATGATATCATTGCAGCAGAAATCAGAAAGATACAGCAGCACCAACAACCATTGAAGAAAGGAAGCAAGCGGGTGAAGATGAAAATAAACCCAACACAAAGTGTTATAATCCTCACAACAAAATATATAATCTGACGACAGAAGATGTTGTTGTATCTGCCCCACTGAAGGAGAGTTACAACCATAACATGGTTGATTTTAATCTAAATAAAACACCTCCACCAAAACCCAAAAGAAGAAAGCACCAGTCCAAGGTCATAAAAGAAGACAAACCAAAAAGAACTACCGAAAAAGTCACTGCAGAATCTGTTCAATTGAAAGAGAACTCAACTGACAAAAGGTAGGCAAGAAGGAAAAAGATTGAACACAACTTCTACTCCACAAACAGAAGTGTCATGAGAAGCGCCTGAATAAGCCATAAAGACATGTAGAAAGACCTTGAAATTTTGAGACCAGGAATAGCAGAGACTCTAAACCAAAAAAATACATAACCAGGAGAAATGTTTACAACTATTATTGTCCTGTCTTCTACTTACTGATACCCAAAAGAGATACATTTGATGACTTTCTCTTCTTTAACCACAATTCAAAATCCTCATATGCCTTAAAAATTGGCTAGATCTTGTGAACACCATAACCTGCCTCCTCTGATTTCAAATTCTCGTTCCAACTCTCAAATTCTGCTCCACCAAACATTACTTGCTTGATCCCAACAAAACTATCAAAAACAAAAGGAAGAGCACAAAATAAAAATATAAACGGGATTGAAACAAAATATCCAAGGTGCAACGTAAAAAGATGGTTAAAACTTTTATCTAAGGGCTATTTGTTTAAGTTTTTTCACTAAGATTCACTTCTTTTTCCTTGTTTGTTATAGCTCTCAATATAATCAGAAGTTATAAAGAATTAGAAATCTTATCACAATCACAAACTATTTAGAACAGTTTCTAATAATTTTCCTTAAAAAAGGTGATTTTTCTGATTCTAAACGGTTAATTAAAAATGTGTATTCCTAATAAATAGTTTTGGTTAGTGGCTCCCTCTGATAGGGTAATTTTGAGTAGATAACTGAACCAAAGTGATTAAATAATAGAATAAAGAAAGTGGAGATCATACTCGGAGCTTATCTGTGTCAAAGCATTTATCAAAACATCGAGAAGCAATGGTTCTACAGTTCCAATATCCACCCTGTTATAACACAAGAAAAATTATTAGTATTTTCATTCACCATTACAGTAATATGTACAAGGAACATGCAATTAACACTTCACCATATTCGAGCCAAGTTGTCTTGCACCTCAAGATTCCCAATGTTGTAAAATGTAGTTGGTTCAACATTTGCTCCTTGAATATAATCATAACTCGGTCGTGCATCGAATGGAGACTGTGAAAGCTGAAGGTAAAATGCTAGTTAGTCTATAAAAGGAAAGGGAGAATGAAAATTTTGTATCAACAGCAACAGAGAACAACTTACTTGCATATTCATGGAATTGCATCCACCAAGACGGCCAATAATGTGCCATGATCGAATAGTCTGCAAAGACCCAAATTCAACACAATTTTCACTAAAGCACATGTGTATCATGGAGAGTGCACAACAAATCAAACAAATTAATCATAGAGCAAAGTTCCTTACATCACAAATTAAGGAGATGTCTTTGGCCAATGGAACATTGTAGAATTCAAACCATATGTATGAGTTTGAAAAATCAAATCTGGAAATACGATCGTTAACTGTAAGGGATATTAACAATATTTTTTAAGGGAATATCTACACTAAAACATCTACTCTGAATTGAAGGCATGCCGGTTATGAGTGCAAAACACACTTAAATAGCCAATGGCTTCAGATCAGAAACTTGTCTAGAAATCTTAAATTAGCAATACATACAGTGACATTAGGATACAATTAATAATTCATATATCCAAAATAAGAATTAGAAAATCACAGTAACATCGTCATCTTAAATAATCCTCTTTTCCTTATAAACATCAAATTGACTCAAGTCATTCTACTAAGCCTTTTTTATCTGACCTTAATTCAACTTAGAACAACCCAGCATTTTCAGGGTTTCTGTCAAAGACTTAACTTGAACCTGAGCTGGATTCAGTGCAACTAACTCAAAAATTAAACTAATCTGTCCACGTCTATAATACTTTAATAGAAATTACTCAAAACACTTACTAAAAAAAAAAAAAACAAAACTACCATAGCCCAGTGTTATAAGGCTTCTGGCTATACAAAGGTAAGGTGGAGGGCTATTGTAACGCAACCTTACACTAGCATATGCAAAGAGGCTGGTTCCAAATCAAACCCATATTCAACTAATCATTGAGAAGCAAATTTAACTTTGCATCAAGGTTTGCCCTCTACTCAAACCACTACTCCTAAAAATGAAACAAATTGCACAGTTTTTTCTAAAGTTGTTTGACTTAAAGTATTTGCATATTTAATCAGGAAGCAGCACCATTGTATCCACTAAAGTTAAAAGTAATACAAACTAACCAGATTTCAAAGCAATATCAACTTATTCCAGAAATTCAAACATAAGGCAATCGGAACAAAATATTTAGCATAACCATCTTAGAATTCAAGTTTCACTTCAAACCATGCCCTGAGCAAGAGCATAATCTGAAAATAATTTGAATACTTATTCCTATTCCACCCTAAAAGTCCTGAAAAGGAAGCTTGAGAACTAAAAAATTCATTTCCACCTTAAATAGGTTAAATTTGAGATTAAATAACACTCATGTAAAGCATATCATATCACTTTGATCAACAGAGAGACTGCTTCAATGTCCTACATGCTAGTTGGAAAGAGAATATGAAAGTGTATGTATTGGCAAATCGATCACTGTATGTACCAATTTACTAACAACAACTATAATTCCTCAACATTTCTACTACTTCACAAAGATACTACACCAGTAAATTAAAGATAGTTTATTACACCAGTAAATTAATATGAGAGGTTATTACACCAGTAAATTCTAGCACACCAAAATGAGGAGAAATTTAAACATCAAAATAAGACAAAAGCAACCACACAAGCAAACTTGCACGAATAACAGAAAACTGCATGGTAGAATCACGCATATATGCATGGTTGAGCTTACTTGTTAAATGATACTTTCATTGGTTTACCAGATCCAGTCTTTGTGTGCAGTACTTTGTGCCTCTTCTTTCTTAATCTATCTTCCAACTGCAAAAATATCAAGCTCATTTAATTTAAACACAAATAATATCCCCCGGTATTAAAATTCAAAGTAGCTCATAGAAACAAAATACCCCTCCTCCCCACCACCACCACAAGAAGATAGAGCCTACAATGCAAGGCTGAAGTTGTCAAACCATCAATGCAGTGATGCTTACTTGGGATTGTGCCTCTTGGGGATTCTCAAGAAAACCCCCCAAAATGTTAGCGAGTTCCGGATCTCTATCATAATCCTTCTCTGGCCTACCTGTATATGGTCCTTGATCTGAATATCCAGCATCATCATCTTCACCTTCTTGTGCTTCTTTTTCAACAGTGTCCTTTTCATCACTTCTAGCATACATACCTTGAGCCAAAGACCCACCTTCGCCATCACCCTGGAGCTCCAAATCTTCCTTAATGACGTCTATATTGAAGTCCATACCATTCAAATTCTTTGGCTGACTACTAGCACTACATAAGGATGTCCTTCTCCTGGCATTTTTTGGGATTATCCGGAGAGCCATTGAAGATGGCACAAAGTGATTGTTGTCATGAGAAAAAGGTTTTGAGCATGTAATGGTGGTGCAATAAGGAGGGAAAGCAAAAGGGTGCAAGACAATCATGGATTGTATGAGAAATTTGTAATGGAAAGTATGTTGTCTGTCAGCTCTATTAACCTGCTGCACCATAATGTTACCAGAAGTGAATATATAACACAAATTCCAAGTAGCCCCAATTTTCCCAGCCCAATATAACCACCAATAAATTTTCAATTTGAACCTCTATTAACCAGAACCATAATGTTACCAGAAATGTATAACAGTAACAAAAACTCCCAGTAAGTAAGGTCAACTACACGGATCACACAACATTCTTCTGGCACACACTTAAAAGACCAAATCTTTAGAGAGATTATTTATCATGAAATCCCTGTTAACAGCTGTAACACAAATTTCAAGTACTTCCAATTTGCCTACCTCAGTATAAACACCAATAAGTTTTCAATCTAAACAAGAAAATGCTTGAATTCAAAGGAAACCATTTTTGTTTGGTCCATTAGAATTAATCCAGCGTAGTTTTCAATTGTGCACCAGACAACTAGTAAAATAAAAATAACTACATGTACCCAAAATAAAAATTAGAAATAACCACCAACAAAGTTGTGAAATTTAAAATAAATAAGAACAATAGAGACAGCGTTCCAGAACCTCTTGAAGAAGTTTTCTAGCGTTAGCTAATACAACCTCGTCTTGCAGAGTATAAGCCCCACGATTTAGAAGATACGAAAAGATAAAGGGTGATGAAAAAATACAAGCTTTTTGAGGAAAACGCGAAGAGTGAGCAAAAGGGTGAAAGATAAATGAAAGTCTTATCCAGAGAGAACTCACCAAGTTGGTAGTTTTGGACACTCTCACTCGGTGCTCAGTGCAGCAGATGAAAGGAAGGACAAGGTGGCTACTTCCTACACCTGACTCAAACAGAAGTTTTGTTAAGAGATAACACAAAGTTCTTCCTAAGAAATCAAAAAAATAAATATTTTTTTTAACTTTCTTTCATAAACTCTTTTGTTGGTGGGAGTTCCCAAACAACAACCAAGTTTGAAATATCTTGTTTTTCATCCAGGGAATTTCTTTTTCACCGCATAATTTTCTTGTGCACTCTTGTCAATATAAAAAATCTCATTTTAAACTCTGTAATCTAAAAACATTTTTTTTATGAAAAAAGAAATTGTTCAAGAAATCCAACAAAACTTTTAATTTTTGTAAATTGCATATTCTGAATTCTTTTTAGAGTGCAAAATAAAGAATTTATATTTATTGCATAATTTAAAAGTTATATTTTGCATAAAAAAATTTAAATTATACAATTCAAAAGTTTTTTTTTCTGAGTTGTATAATTCAAAAATCATTTTTCATATAAAAAAAGTTTTCAGAATATGTATTTTTAGAATTTTTTAGTACAATTTATAATTTTTAACTTTTTCTTGACGTGTAATCCGAAAGTGTTTTGCAGAGTCTAAAATCTTTCATATGTAAAAAATGGCTTCTCAATTATTCAATTTGAAGTATATAATCCAACCTCATGACACAATAACACAGAGAACTGGAAAAGAGTAGTTTCATCTTTTAACCACCGAAGGGGTGCACGTCTAGGGTTTAGAAAGAAAGAAATGGTCTTTCACTACTCTAGTTTTGTACTAAAATTTTAGTAATTTATCAAACAAAAATAAATAAAATCTCGATTTATCAGTAATATTACTTTCAATCCAAAATTTTAAAATATTAAATCTTTTACTTTTTTAATATAAAATTTATACTTACATTTAATATTGTCAAAATTTAATAGAGTGCAGAAAGCATTTGATGTTGACTTACATTTAATATTGTCAAAATTTAATAGAGTGAAGAAAGCATTTGATGAGGTGCTGGGAGCAATTGCCCTAAATTTAATTTTATATGTTTTTTCTGCATTCCAATACCCTCATCCTATCCCTCTATAAATTTTGAAAATATCAAAATTATCCCAATGAAAATAACTAAAATGACCTTCTGTTTTTTAAAAAAAATTGTAAACCGGATGGCGATCATCTAATTCATTTGCAAATGTGAATCAGATGGCCCCCATCCGGTTTACATTTAGGGCATCTGATTCATATGAAGTTCATATTTTCTGATACAGATTCACTGTCGATGGCAACTCAATCATCAAATTAACTACCTTAATCATCAATATCACTCACAAATTGCTAATAAAAATAATTTTTTTGTTTACTTTTCACTTGTTTAAAGCTTTAATTCAGATTGAAGCAAATACGCAGCTTTTCCTCCCATATCTGCGATGCGAATGTTGCAGACTCTCATCCACACGCACATATCACTTTTGTTGATGATAAAGGTGAAAACCAGATATAATGACTGAAACAAATGTTACAGTAAAGCAGTGAATAAGATGCAAGCAAAGGAAGAATGAAGCCAATGAAGTGATAAAAATGGTTAAGGAGGTAAATGGGGATAAAGAATATTTTAGTTTTTTATCATTTATCATTTAAGGATATTTGTATTTTCCGCTTAACTATGAGGTGCAGGACGAGAGTACGGAGGTGGAGGAAGAATTCGTCTAATTTGTAACTAGAAATGGAGTGATTCTTCCTGCACCTCCATGACGACTTCCTGCACCTCCATAGTTTTTCAAAATTCCCATTTTGGACATAATGAAAAGACCAAAATGTCCTTGCCTGCAATCCATGGTGTAAAAATTTTGAAACACATTACGAGTTCTACAACCCGCAATGTAAAAAATTTTGAAACACATTGCGGGTTGTACAACCCGCAATACATTTAAAAAAAAAATTGTAACCCGCAATATATTTATAAATTGTTTTGTTTTGCAAGTTGTACAACTAGCAATTTGCTATGGTGTAGTGGTTATTACCTTAATCTTACGCATAATTTTACTTTTTCTTATAATAAAAAGGATATTTTAATCTTTTCATTATGTCCGGTGGATTCAGTTGGGCCCATAGTTGTCATATTTTTATTCAAGTGAAAAATTTGTATGTTTATTAAAAAAAACTTAAACCAACTTTCGGTGCAGTAAGGTATAATTTTTATTTTGTAAAAGTTTAATTATATATTTGTATACTGAGGAAACTAAGGAGATCAAAAAAGGGAATTTAAGTTAAAAGAAAAAGGGAATTTAAGTTAAAAACATTTATGTCGTAAGATCATATTTGTTGGTATAACCTTTTTGTTAGACAAAAAATAAATTTCTAGAATACAAATTTTAATGGCATAATTTATTATATCAAGAATATGATGTAATGCGTTTACACTTGACAAAGCTACCTATTAACATTACACATTAAGTTTTTCACAGAGACTCAAATTTTTGTACATATTGATAATTTTTTTCGTTCAATAAAGTTTATATCGACGGGACTGACATTTTTTCGGGTTTGTAAGCTTTACTTTTCTTTTCTTTTCACTTTATTCAATTATTTTTATTCACTATATAAAAGATTAAAATTTGAGCATAAATTCTGGAATTCTAAAATGTAGGGAATAAGTTCACATAAAAAATAATTTAAGAATTGGGAACAGTCATCATTTAATCTTAAAATTAATTATTGAAAATATTGTTAATAGACTTGGTTTTTGTGTTTAAAAAACATTTTTTCTAGTATTAACCAAACCAGAAAGGTGGTGTTCTTTTTAAGAATGGAAAAGTTTAAGGTTTGAACGGTTTGTGAGTGTGATGTTGACACGTCCATATTCCAGTTAAGCAAGGCAAAACCATGAAATCCTCACATTCATTCATACGCAAAACCCATTTCCCGTTTTTCATTTCACTGACTTCACTTCTTCTTCAAGCCACCTCCATGGCATCTTCATTCAGTTTGACTTGGGAGCCCTTGGAATCCGCTCCATCTCCATTATTCTACTTCATCACCGCTTATCTCCCACATGGAACCTCCGCTTCGCACTATCACCTTAATTGCTCTTCCCTTTGCGTGTTCTTCAAAAAGGTTGAACTTTTATTTGGTGAGTGCGGGTTTTCCATTCCCCCTGGAAGTTTTCTCACTTTTTCTCGAGGTGGATACTCGTCATTCAGTTCAAGATTGAATCTTTGTGGATGATCTCACTCCGGACATTCTGTCTAAGATAGTTATCCTGTGCACAAGTGAGAACCCCACTTTTGTTTTCTTCTGGGGGTTTTGAATTTTCCCCGTTTTTGCTGTTGTTTTCGTTTTGTATCATGATTTTTGTTGCTTTGGTGCCCACTTGTTTGCTGAATGGCCGGTTTCATTTCATCACGGTCTTTGTTCATAACTGTGGTGGTGACTGTTTTATTGGAAATTGAGAATTGCATGGGGCATTGTATGGTTTAAGGTTGAAATCCTTTTTATAGTTATGAAATTAATTTATGTTGGAAAATCAAATGACTCTTCTAGTTGATGGACTTCATTGTTGATGGAAATATTTTCAAGTAATCCCCCCATAATCAACTCTTAAAAGTTTATTTAAACTTTGTTTATAATATAGATATTGTGTTTAGAGAGTGAAACACCTTCAAATCATCTTTCAAGGTTTTCATTCTCTTGTAGGGTTTCTCAGCATGTTATTATAGTTTTTTTTTTTTTATGTTTTTGTGGAATTTGTGATTTTCTCGTTCTTCTACTGGAGAATTTACATAATGTGTAACTGTTCCATCTTGTCTGACTTCTTTTTGTGACATTTTTCCCTATGTTCAGGTTAATGATATGTCGTCTGATTTTAAGTTAGACATTTATCAGCATGACCCTGAAGAACCAGAGTCAGGCAGCGCCATATTATCAGAGAAGTTACTAGATGAAAGGGCTAATGCCATCCACACAGTTCCCAAGCAAGGAAACATGTCAATCAATAACTTTGCTACAAACGCAGAACGCAGAGCTTGGAATCATAGGTGTGAAATAAATCTCTATGCATTCCTGCATTTTCCTTTATTTGCTTTGTTTCTACTATGTCACGGTAAATTTCGCTCACAAGATTTCATGTTCGTATTAATTGTTTATAATTCATTTCACTCAATTGTTCCATGATATATGATCTGGTTTTTGGGTGGTTGAAAGTTCTTGTTTAAATTTTGGAATTTTAGGTGCATGTTTAACCTTGTATACCATGATTATTGATTTCTTAAATGGTAGTAGTGCTTAAGTAATATGTGGAACACGTTCACTTTTACGAGCAGATTTCTTCTGAAAGCAAATAAGGCTACAATCAGTGATAATGTCAGTCTTGATGCGGAGGAAAGACATCATTTGCTTGGATCAGCCAAGAAGTCTGGACCTCTTATATCTGGAACAGCTTATTGCATTTCTTCTTGGTCCATGATAATGCTGAACAAAATTGTTCTATCAGGTTACAATTTCGATGCGGGAGTATCATTGATGTTTTATCAAGTAAGTTAGTCTTTGTCCTTCTTTTTGCTCTATGAGAGTGTGAAATGATGGCAAGAGGTTCTAAATTTCTTATCAGATTATAATAGTCTCAGTGCTTCTTGCCTAACTTCTTTCCTGGAGCCTATAGTAAATGAAAAATCTACCATTATGTGATCGTTATTCTTCCTTATACTTCGCAGAACTTTATCAGTACTCTGGTTGTTGTTCTGTTGGCTCTCTCTGGTAGGGTTGCAGTTGAAAAGCTTAGCTGGAGGCTGATCAGGGCCTGGATCCCTGTCAATGTGGTCTTTATTGGCATGCTTGTCTCAGGCATGTATAGGTATTTTCTTTGTTAACACCAACGCATGTTGAACCTGATTAGTGAGACAATTTTGAAAGGACCAGCACTACCTTGCTGTTACTCCACTGCTCAGTGTGTTAGTCAATGATCTGAGTCTTGTGCTGCTCCTATATACACTTATGTCTTCTATACCATTTTTCTTTTTCAGTTTGAAATACATAAATGTTGCCATGGTGACAATTCTCAAGAACATGACAAATATCTTAACGGCAATTGGAGAATTATATTTATTTCGGAAACGTCAGACTCCCAAAGTTTGGACCGCAATGTTTTTGATGGTAAATGGCATTCTTAGATCATACTTGTTTGTGTGCTGTTATTTTCAGACAATTTGAGTTTAGTTACAGGTCATGACAATGTGTTCAATAACATCTATTGTCTCCATATTTAAATCTTGGATGACTAAATCATCTTGTATTCTTGTTATATGAAAATTTCATGCACTTCTAGCAGTAAAGTTAAAATAATTGTAAGTTTTAGTTTAATCAAGGTGAAACTGGGTATTTCATGATGCAAATGCAACAATCCTTGGTAATGCAATATGTTTGAAACCTCTCTTCGTTCTGACATTGTATAACGTTTGCTGCTTCATCATCTCAGAAATCATGGAAAAGAAAATGCTGATAGTCTCATTTATTCGTCAAGTTGTATGATTGTATCTTCCTATAAGAAAATCTTGAATAATCTATGTTATTTACTAAATTTCTTATATGTCATATTAGTTATTGCTCTCTTTAGTCTCTGAAGTATTTTATGCCTCTCTATACAAAATTCATACAGATTATCTCTGCTGTCAGTGGTGGTATTACAGATCTCTCCTTTGATAAAGTTGGTTATACCTGGCAGATTATCAACTGTGTTCTTACTGCAAGTTATTCAGTATGTGTACTTATCCTTTGTTTGATGTCTATGTTCTTTAAAGAGACTTCTGATAATTTAATGCTAGGTTGATGATTTTGAGAATGAGAACCTTCCTTTGGATCAAATTTCAGTTATGTTCAGTCCAAGCTTTGATTAACTGTTTTCCTTTTTTGTGGCAGCTTACCCTTAGGTGGGTTATGGATGAAGCAAAAAAGTCAACAAAATCCGGATCTCTTAAAGAGGTGTCAATGGTGTTGCTGAACAATTTATTGTCTTTACCTTTTGCCATCATCTTGATTTTGCTTTTGGGCGAGTGGCATTATGTAATACATGCGTGAGTGAATGTGTTTCTCTTCTTCAGAATTCAATTATCCCTTTTGCCTCCTCACATTGTTTTCGTCTCGATTTCCAGCGACGTGGTTAAACTACCGATGTTTTGGGTGGTTGCAACAGCCAGTGGACTGCTTGGACTCTCCATCAGCTTTACCTCAATGTGGTTCTTGCATCAAACTGGCCCTACAACTTATAGGTATTTTGTGTTAGAAATTCAATAATACATAGATGTAGCCTTGCCAAATGCACAGGAATATGTTTAGTGATTTCTTATGGATAAAATCTGGGGACAGAAAAGGATGCCAAAGATTTCAGTGAACAAACTTAAATCTCTAGCATTTTACCAAATTTTACTGTTTCAGATGTTTATTTTGATTTGAGTTCTGTCTAATGAGTTCTGTGTTTTACAGTCTTGTAGGCTCCTTGAACAAGATTCCAATCTCTATTGCTGGCATTTTAGTGTTCAAAGTTCCTCTCAGTGTATCAAATTTATTCAGCATTTTGTTTGGTAATTCATTAAGAATCACTTCACTTTTTATTTGGTGATGACTCCTTCCTTTTAATCTTACTGAAACAAAAATTTCACTCTATTTTCAGGTCTTTTTGCTGGTGTACTCTTTGCAAGAGCCAAGATATCTTCATAACATTAAACCTTACAAGGTACAATAACCTATGAAGTGTGAGAATTAATACATATATGATAACTATATAGATTTTTATTAAGTTGTTGCAAATTCAACTCTTGATATAGCCCTAAATATGGAATAATTATCTGATACACTTTCAAGGAAAGTATCAGCGATCTAATTCACCTGCCATGTTATTTCTTTTTATAGTCATACTCGAAATTATACACAGAAATTGTAGCACCAATGTAATACTTGAGTTTTTGTTTGGCTCTGTTAATTCAGTAAAAGATTTTGTAATTTGTTCCTGATTATTTGATATATTATTCTTATTCTTGTTCTTGAAGTAATGATCTGATGCTATTCTTTGATGTAAATAAATTGTTTGTGAAATAAAATAATGGACGGTCCAATTGAAGGAAAAAACGATTAATTAGATTTTTCTATTGAAGCAAATCTACCATAATTGTTTAATTATTGCAACTGATTATATAAATCCACAATCCACTTTTTCATCAACAGTTTGGTGGGAAATTTTATGAAAATGATATTATTTCATATTTGATTGTAAACATGATTGAATATTGTTATAATATATTATAATTAAAATTAGTTTTATTTTGATAAATTTGTTGAAAACTTATTTTAGGATAATTAATCTTATTTTGATATAACAAAATATAGTTTTTTTGAATAAAAAAGCTATGAAAAAGGGTATATATGAAGTCAAAAGAGAAGAAAAAAATGTTGAAAATTTTCAGAGTAAATTAAAGCTAAGTGTGAGGAAAAATAAATAAATCTCGTCTCATTTCGTCTCCATAAATTAGGTTTGTAGTTTACAATTGATTGAGGTGTTAGGATAGCAATATACTTGACATTTTATATATTATGAGAGTGATAGAAAAAATTATGAGTGTAGGAATAAAAACTCCCAAACACCTCCTAAAATAATGGAGCAACAACATATTCTGCATCCTAATAATTATGTAAATTTAAAATAAATGTTTTTTAAAAAATCACTTATTTAAGAAATAGATATAATTTGATTGTTAAGGAATCGAGAATTGATTTTTTAAATAAAACGTATTAAACAATAATATAAAAAACAATTGTTAAAAGAGATTTTTTCAGTCATATCTGTCATAAGTTTCACCGCGTGTTTGAGAACAAGTTCTTTTTAACATGGTAGATGTTATTCAACTTCGATCTTCAAGCAATTCTGACAATTTATTTTGTGTGGTCTTTAATGTGATTTTTGCATTATGTGTATTGTAAAAAATAAAAAATTATCCATAAGACAAATTCATCAAAAATATTTAAAATCCTTTGGTAAATAAATTAATTGTATATAAATTGGTAATTATTGATAAATATCTGAGTCCGTCGGTAATTGTTGACGAATTTAGAATGAATATGTCAATAAATCTGTTAGATAAATTTAGCTACGAATAATATCTGTAGATAAAATTATCAATAATAATATTTTATACACAAATAAAATTTTATCTGATAAAATTCTATAGATAAGTAGTGGTGGACTTTAGGAACCAAACACACATTTACACTAACTATACATCTTTTTATACATATGGTAAATGTTTTATTTTTTTTTTAGCATTTATTTTTTAGTTGATGCTTTCAATGATCAACAATATTAATTCAACTATTAGTTAATACAGGGTTTTGGTGTATATAATACTTCTCCCAATTATCTATCTAGGCTTTTTTTTTTTTTTTTTTTTTTTTTTTATTTTTTTTTATTTTTGGATGATTATGACTTTTTTTGTGATGATCTTTTTTTTTTTTTTGTAGTCACAATGGAAAATTCAGCTATGGGTATGCTAGC
>Ga0123340_1003053_pt1 | contig 15493 bp, 8 predicted proteins | sample SirMexnodulemix_FD_89961 | JGI IMG/M metagenome (GOLD analysis project Ga0123340, IMG submission 89961) | Root nodule microbial communities of legume samples collected from Mexico - Siratro Mexico nodule mix | ecosystem: Host-associated > Plants > Roots > Nodule | place: Mexico: Nepantla... | reverse complement strand
AAACCGTAATGTCTATTACTTTTACGGTTTTTACAAACCGTAGAGTTCTCTTATACACCTATGCACTTACGGTTTGTACAAACCGTAAGCTCTTACGAATGTTAAAATAACTACAGTTTATGTAATCCGTAAGAGGCATAAATCTTGTTTTTAAACTTACGGCTTACAGAATCCGTAAATATTAAACTTCTACGGTTTCTACAATCCGTGGAAATCAGAAAAAATGAATAACAGATACTTCGACGAAGACAACGGTGGTTGTTTTTCAGCCACCCACAACCACCGACGACCACCCAAAATGCCTTCAACCCCCTACTCCAACACTGTAAAAACCTCTGCGACACCTTCCACCGCTGTTCAGAAATGCACCGCACCCCTTTCATGAAAAACCTTCTTTTATAGCAACAGGGATAATTTTGTAATTTACTCATGTCTATTATTGGAATTTTGAAAATTATGGAGGTGCAGGAAGATGATATGGAGGTGCAGGAAGAAGCAGTCTCTTTCGTCCTCCAAATTACCTCTTCACCCTTGGAATGGGCCACATAAGTCCTCCAAATTACAATAACATTATATTATTAGCATACTAAACTAAAATGAATAATTTGAAATTTCAAATGAAAGTAGAAATTACCAAGCTTATATTATTAACATAACAAAAATAAAATTGAGTCCTTAAAAATTAACTCACCACTGATTAAAAAATGTTTTAAAAATAACATCATTAAATTAAGTAATATGAATTAAATGAACTTAAATTTACGCCTGGTAATCATAATACTTATTCTACCAACATTTGAAACAAAATAAATGAAAAGGGTGTAAGCCCATTATTCGCAATGTCTAGTTTACTTGTATTTGAATCTATCAACAGTTTAAATGCTCTTTGCCCATTTATCATCATATGCCAGATTCATTCAAAATCTTACATGGTTCTAAACAACTTAAAATTTGTGCACTAAAATAAATGGAACTTGGACCAGTATTAACCGTGTTTACAAGAACACAAAACATTTAAGTTTATACTTCCAATCATTTAACAAAGGAATTAGTAATAGTTTTTTCTTGATTTTGTCAATTAAATGCCCTAGGATTCATTCTCATGTACAAAAAATAGTACACATTCACAATAGCTGTATGGCTAAACAACTTAAACAATTAAGATATTACACAAATGGCATTCCCCGCACCACAAACTAAAATGGGGAAAAGTGGGGAGACTAGAAACATCATGATACACAAACAGGATGAATCGTGTTTTCCTGAATCACCTGGTTCGCACAATGCTAAATATACGAACCATGATCCAAAAGCAATTACACATCTTTGCATGCAAAATAAGCCGGGGCACAGGGAACCAGGAAAAAAATCTATACGAACACATAGAAGCAATATTGAACACTTGTGGACACTGTCATAGCTCTGAGAGAATGGCAGGAATGTAATGTGATAACTCTGCTGTTAGTGACTGGAAACCATTAACAAGCTGTGTATGGAAATCCTGATCTTCCTCGCCAATCAATCTGAAGTGTACGCGGATGGCACGTTTACAAACAGCCATGAACTCAAGAAGGGCGGCTATAAGTTGTTGCAGTTCCTGTGACCGCAACCTTGTTGCAGGCTCCCCAGACAAGAAGGCTGTGCAAACACTCAAGACTCCGCTATTCACCTGCACAAATCGAAGTGTGCTGTCACATTACAAAAACCAAAAACAATGCATGTAGGTTGAAATCTGGGTTTTAGTCAACAACAAACAAATATTAGGAATACCAGAAATACAAACTATGCTCGTTGTAAACAGACCGATCAATGTTTTTAACTGATTTAATGCTTCAATTGAGGTCAAAGGGGTATTAACATAATAATAATAATAATAATTAAATAAAATAAAGCCTGTCATTATAACTTCATAACACTACAAATTTTAAAAACCATCATTGTATAGATTTTCAAAATAAGTGAACACAAATACAAATCAAACATATAATATTTAGGTCTAGGTTTCAAAACAATACACAATAATGGCTATTAACAAGAAGTTTACATCTAAAATAAAAGAGAAAATGACATACTTTGGTTGACTTTTCATTTTTTTTTTTTTAAAAAATGTTTTTCAGCATTTTTTTATCAATGCATTGTGAACAGGTTTTTTGCTTTGTCAAGGCCAGCTCAGTAGTTTATTTGGACCAAGTACGAAACCGGATCACTGGTTTTTACAGTCAAACCGGTCCAGTCCGCATTTTAGAATCAAGAATGCATGTAACCATAATTTTTTCAAAAATAAAAACAGCAGAAAACATACTATGTGACTACCAATAATAAAACATACTTGTACTGCAACACTGCCTTGGAGAATTCTTTGTAGACTCTGAAGTCTTGGAAGTTGATCACCCTCAGAGCTTCGAGGTTCTTCAAGCTCATTTCTTAATGCAGCTGTTCGTGTTTCAATCATCCCGATCGCATTTTCTACAGGAGAGAATTCGAGGGACTCGGATTTGGTTACTAATAGTCTATTTACTAAAGCTGGAAAGGAACCCTCAGTCTGAAGAACAGTGCGTCTTTTCCATTGATCTTCCAATCCACCTTGAGTCTTGCCATTTTTGGTAAATGGGGTGTCAAACAAGAATCGGTCAAATACCCGAGCTCGAACACTTCCAGTAGAGAGAGAGAAAATTCTTTCTCTCCTACTTCCCAAATCTTCATCTTCCATGACTGGATCAACAGCAGTAATCTGAAGATAACAGACACCAGGCTGTAACTCCTCTGCCTTAACTTGTCTAGAATCCGGAATAATATGCAAAGTGTGATTACCATCCATTCTAGACTCGTATATGTGACTAAGTTTTTCCATTATGTCACCTAGACGTACATCACGAGGCTCACGATATACATACTCCTTCTTATCAAGTTTTCCAAACCTATCACCATAAAATCCAACCCTGTAGTACGTTGCATCTGTAAAAGGAATTGGACTAGACTCCTGTTCAAGAATTGATTCATAGATATTGGTAAGTAAAGTGTGACATTTAGCCAGCTGCCCATAAGCCCTCCTACTTTTGTAAACTGGGATTACAAGCTCAAGAATGCTTGCACAGAAATGAAAAAGCTCAGCTTGTGAGAAGAGCTTATTAGCAAGCTGCAAGTATTTAACAGCCGAGTCAACAGTCAGTTTCGAAGCCCCATATCCCTCAACTTCAGCAGCAGATGCTTCAGAGGTGATCTCATTGCTGACCATAGGACAAATCTTCCGTAAAGCAGCGACGTGGTCTTTGCTCCATACACCATCATTTCTGGCAACAAGGGCCTGCATTAAAATTAAAATATGGTGTAAGAAAAATAGTATTACCATATAAACCAGAGGAACTTTTCAGCTGTACCCTCGCCCTCCTCCCATGGCATAAATTAAAAATGATAATCGTCCCTAAAATGGAAAGGGTGGCCATTACATTAGTTAAAATATAAAAATATCAATAGTATTTTAAGAGTCAAAACAATGAGCACTACAAATTTGGTTTGCTTAAATTTATATTTCGCAATGCTAAAATAATTAATAATCTTATCACTTCAGATAATTAAAATTAATAATCTTATCACTTCAGATAATTAACAAAGTATAGATATAAGTATTGAGTTATTTAGTACTATCGCAGGCTTTGGCCCATGTCTGATAAAACCATTGAACAATCGAGTACAAAACATGAAGTAAACGGATGTTCTAAAATGGGAAAAAACATCAGGTAGAAGGGGGCAGCCTATTTATAAACAAAGTTAACATTGGTTCAAGGACACGAGCAAATTGCAACTTAATGTCTTTAGATAGGAAGAACAAGCATGATAATTCAAAGCATAATCGGTCTAATAAATAAAACATCCAAGAATCAATAATTGAAAATCCTCAGTAAAATACATCAATATTTATAGATCATGTTGACACTAATAATTTCTGAGTGATAAATATGTCCATCAATATAATTCATGCATTTTCAGGAAATAAGTGTACAATTCATGTATATATAAATTAATTGCCTTTACCTGCATTACAACACCAGCAACCGCGACAGCACACTGAGCAGCTTCTGCCCAAGATTGCATTTCCTGATGTGCATCACATAGATGAAGCAACCACATTATGTGAAGATCAGGGACTGGGGCAAATGCCATGGCCAGTTTATAGAAGCTTTCAGCAGCGGCATATCTATCCATAGTCATCATGGGGGCCTGAAACAGACATTTTAGACAAATTATTTGTCCTGACAATCAATCCTGATATTAACTCAGAGTAACTATAAGTTAATAAAACAGGTGTTTTTGTGGTCGGCTTCCTCAGAGGGTGACTCCTTTTTCTGTTTTCTCCTGCAGATGTGTTTGGCTGATTTTCAATGGGGATTTAATTTAGTCAGTTTATTTCAACATATTTTATATTTTGGAGGATTCTTAGCCTCTCTGGTATTTTCCCTCAACTAGTACATATCATAGTCCCGAACCATCCCATCAAAATCTTTCACCTACATGAATGGTTTATACTTTTATACATCTCTCACATTTATTCGTATATATGAAAAATTAAGTTTGGACATTTAACGAAGAAATAGGATCCTTTTATATTTAAAATGCTTATATGTTGAGATAAATTGACTTTTGGTACAAGAAAAGACATTATATCAAGGGTCAGTTTGTTTAAACCTATAAGAAATCTCAAATTAACTAGAGATAAGGTCAATTTACATGATATAAATGGAGACAAACCTCACCTTACAAAACCAACTTATAAGGTGAGGATTGCACCCATTCCTAGTCGATGAGATCCCATATTGACTATAAATAAAAGGTCAATTTAGAGTATATAAGTGGGGACAAACCCCACATACAAAACTGACAAGTAAGGTGAGGATTGCAACATGGAAAGCATGAGATTTGATTCACAAAAATCAGCTTGTACAATGAGAATTGCATCCCACGTATATATTAATTTGATATTATTCCTAGTCAATGTGAAATCTCCAACAAAACTTAAAATAAGTGCATAAAAAATATTAAATTTAAAAAAAAAATCACTTATTTGAGAAGCAGATAGGATTTGCTTATAAAATAAGCAAAAAACTGCATACACGTAAAAAAGTAGAAACCTGCTTACTTTACTAAAATAAGGCTAAATATTACTTATATCCTCAATGGTGATTTTATGATTTGGTATGTTAAGTTTTAAAGTTTCAATCTCGTACGTAGTTGGCTCACATGTCTATGAACAGAGTTTTGACCGTCTCAACTAGGTACCTTAAATTTGTTGCAAGGTTCAGTTTGGTACTTCCTGTTTTTTAATAGGTTCATCGTGGTCATTTCCAATTAAATCGTTAAATAGATTGGACACGGGAGTCAACTCAGTTAACATATATAATGTTCCTGTTAAAAAGGACTAAAAGTAACATTTAGACCTTAAAATGATCACTTCTTTTGGAAAATAAGCATAAATAAACTGGTCCTAGATTAAATATTCATCATCATCATCCATTACAGAAAAAATTCTACCATGAATATCAGAGAAAGAGCAGACTTAGTAATTCTAATAGAGATTATAGCACAAAACAGAGTTCAAATTGGTTATAACAAAGTAAATGGCAATTCTGCATAATAGATCTCACTGCAATTAAAGCCTATAATGAATGCATTAATAATTAAAACTCACCAATAGCGCATGCTCCAAGCTGCCATCAAGGGCCAAAAGAAGGCTATCAGAGAGATATTTCACCTCAGACCAGGACCATCTATTCTCCGTCACTTTTTCTGGTATGGTCACAAGAGCATTCTCAGATAAACCACACTCCTTCAACAGGTAGGAATTTTTAGTTTCATCCTTCATTTCATCTAAAGACTTTCTAAGTCGCCGTGCTTCGCCACTTTCTTCTAGGCTTCCATCAGATCTCATCTGAGTCACTTGTACATCAGACATTAGCTCTGATAATGTGATAATCAACATGACTCTCAATCTTGCTGTCTGCATAAAGTAATGAAATGAACTCTGCACAAATTGGAGAAACCAAAAACAAGAATTTGATTAATAGGATATGAAACCAAAGGAACTAACAATATTTAAAGTTTAAATAGAAGAACACATACCCTCACAAGTATTTGAAGCCCAACAACTGCCCTTTGCCTAATGTTTTCATTTCTAAAAACTGCAAGCCGGAGGAGATGGAAAGTGACTTGCTTTAAAAAACGATCATTTTCCCTTGCCATTAAAGTTGCCCCATGTAAATCAAAAACACTGTTAAATACAGGAAAAAACGCTTTCCAAAATGTCAATGGCTGATTTCTGGATAAAAAGCTCATGAACACAACAGTTATGCAGTCAAGTTTTCCATAATCAGTGGCAATGCTGTGGGATGCAGCCATCATGGAGAACTTTTCAGTCACCTCCAAAACCTGAAGACTGACTGAGGCACTCAAATTTTCCTCCCAAAGTTCCTACAATATGTACACGTCCATAAAAAAAAAAAAATGTAGAGTCAGTTACCAAAAGTAAACAAAAAAAACGAGAAACACAGACAAGTGGGTGGAAATTCTTTCCAAATGAAAAGTAAATATATCCAAGTTCAGTAGCCTTTGCAGCTACTGATTAATTTGAAATTGTGCATAACAGCATGCGAAGCTTTGACCATAAAATAAAACAACAATGAGCTTAAAGCATGACCCATTAACAAATTAAGATTTAACTACAGAAGGAAAAGGCTACCAATTTTTGTCTCAAAAGTGGATGTAAAGATTCTCGAAGTGCTTGAGCAGATGCCCCAATCCTAGAAGACTGTGCTTGAGCTAGAGCCTCTCTCAAAGAATATGGCTGGCTAGGGGAGCTTAACTGGGAATTTACTCTCTGCCATAAATACCCGTTATCCGGTGTTCCCTGGGGCTGCCAAAACCACTTAAGGAATGAGATGCACAAAATGCAGACACCTACATCTACTTAAGCCAAATAAGAAAGCATATGCAGTAGAAAGGTATCAAACAGCAGAAAAACATATTGGAACTCTGCACAAGTACTGGCTAATTAGCTCTACAGAAGTTGGCTCACCCTGACTTCCTGCCTTGAGGCCTCAGACAGATAATTGTTGATTGCAGGAGAAAGTCTGTCGGAGTACTTAGGGGAAGCAGGTGCTTCCCCTACTGGATTGCGAGAACTCGAGCCAAGTAACATGCCATCAGCAGGTTTTTTGTGCTGCAAAACAAGAGTTATCAGAACAACTATGACAATTCACAAAAAGGATTAGAAGACAAATAAAGCACGTCGTCCCAATTAGCACAAATACTCAGCAATATAAAATTTCAAATTAATGAATAAGGAATCACATGATTTGGACAAATGACAACTGACAATTTGCAGCACAAAGTGTAACCTCAAATAGAAGCAAGCATTCTTCCATGAGCTTGAAAAACAATCTAGTCCGGGCAATGCTTTGCTGCCATGCCTTGACGAGTGATGCATCGTCAAGGTTTCGAACTATTTGCAAAATTACAATTGAAACTTCCCGCTTTTCAACAGCATTGAGGTTGTAGAAAACAGGCATTTCATCTAATATCTGAAAAGACCAGAATAATACGTTAGAGAAATTGCACACCAAGAATCAGTTTAAAAAATTGAAAACATAATTAAGTAAACACAGCCTTATATTCATTCACCACGTGATATTACAAAAAAATATTAACTAATCAAACAATTGTGCCCAACATCATATGGTTCACACTAGTCACAATTTTACTTCAACTCCACACAACTCTAATTCCAATTACACACTACTATCACATGAGATAAGTATTGATGAAAAATCAAGTTTCTTCTCTCCAAGATATCTGCTTGCAACACAGCACTCGTAGGAACAAAACCAAAAAGTAAAAGGGCAAGTAGTTAGAAATGGATTGAGCTTAATAACTGAAGAGGGATATTAAGAAGTGGACTTAAGATTTCTCAACTATGACATGGGAATCCACATGAAAAGCAATTGAACAGGGAAATACAAAAACTCCACACAGATATTTCAACTAAAATAATAAATGTAAGCTAATAATAATTAATAACATAATTTTATACACCTGTCCGACAAGTGGAAAATACAGTTGAGCAATATACAACTTATCCTCAGGCTTCTGGTATCTCACATCAAACTCATGTTTGCCCAAGAGCACTACCAAGATTCTTGCTGCCTACATATTGGATAGACAAGATTGATAATACCAAATAAATATGTGATGAATCAGAAATGATAGAACTTTGGTCAGGCAGATGATAATCAAGATTTTACCGTATCTTAATAAACTCACCTTTGCTCGTAAAGACACATCTTCATGATCCCAAGTAACAAAGAGTTCTTGTATTAATACAGAGGATAGGTAGTTCCTATACCAATAGAATTGAAATATAAAATTTTAGAGGTTCCCCTGAGCACACTTAAAGTCACAAGTAAAAACAGATGTTATTCTATATGTTCCAATAAGTTTTATTTATTACCACATTCCAGTTCAATAAAGTAACAGCATGTGACATTGAAAGAAAACCATGTCCAATCAGATAGGTCATCATAGGTATACTAAAACTGATATAATCAATAAACAGTATTGATAAGAGTACATAATGCATAATAGTAGTCCAAAAACTGATTAAAAAAATCTGAAAAGCTTTATGTTTTTTTGAAGTTACTATCTGTGTCAAGGATAAAACATGATGAAGTACCTATCTGAAGGGTCCCTTCCAGGCATTTCCACAAAAAGATCTTGATCACATATTATTTGTAAAAAGGTAAGTTTGCATTCATGAAGAACTGATTGACATACACCAGAGAACTTGTCAAGATATAACGACACCTGCCACACATAATTAAGTTTGCATTAAATAGCAGAATTAGAACAAGGCAAAAAGTCAGGAAAAGAACACCGAAATACAAGAGAAAACACTTCCCAACCAAAACAATATTTAGCATGCACAAGCAACCATTACAATCACAAAATTAGAAAACAGAAGTATAACTTTAAAATGGTGTCTCAAGTATACCACAGACAAGATACTAATATAATGAACATAATTATATACACAAACAGTTTTCCTACTAACAATCTTTTCATCATACACAGTATGTATAAGACCGCAACAAATATTGAAAGCCTTACCCCACCTAGGTAGGGGATATACATGTCTCTAGACTCTTCTTATACTATGGGAATGCAATTTGTATGTGTCAAACTTGGAACAAAGAAAACCTATCGAAAGACCTTTAAATAATTTGGTAAACAAGCTAGGTGTTAGATCATTTGTGACAAAATTAGTATCGGCTAACAGAAAATATCAGTAACCCAAAAACCCCTTTGCAGAAATCTATCAGGGTCATAATGGGTTATGGTGGAAGTATACCTGATAAAAAAATTCAATATATAAGTAGATAGATAATAAAAGTGCAGAAATCTTGAATAATGAGAGGGAATAAAGATATATTTTATTAATTACAATCATGCCAATTAGATTCTCAACTCCTCTGTTTGTAACAATCACATTCTCTTAAAATAGGAAATAAAATCTGGTAGAATGAATGTGTAGCTTCTAGGTATATTTTTCCTAAATACTGGTATTAGGATATTTTCATTCTAATAACCCCCTATTTACAACAAGAAATATTATTGTTGTTCAAAAATAACGAAAGGCAACCTATTAGTAGTAAGTCTAAAAATTCAAATAACAAAATTACAACAAAACATCCAGTTAAGACTTCAAAAAAATGACACAACAAAAGATAAATGTTCTAAACTTTTAATCCTCAGCTCCTCCTAACAAGGCTTAAGAAAAATTCATTTTTCTCTTTGGAGTCCTATGTCAGAGAAGGAGTATTGGGTAGAACAATGAAGAAAAATAATAAGGACAGAAGAGAGTGATAAATGAAGTAACGGAAAGAAGAAAAAAACAGATTGCAGGCGTTGCAATGGTGATGGTCGCAATGCTTCTAAACGGTGAGGCTGGAATCAGTCAGTGGTACCTGCAGAACAAGTTGCAGGCAGCAGTGTCACCTGTTACTGAAGGTGGCAGAACAGGTCTGCCACTATGTTCATTTAAGGCTAGGTTCTTTTAACATGGTTTGGGTCAGGTTTATTACTCAACCCATTTTTTGTTTTTTGTTAATTTATCGGGCTCAGGTTGGGTTATAAAGGACCCATACCTACTTTTTAAAAAATTAGGGTTTTTGCCTTGGATCTGGGCCAGGTTGCACTCACTCCAGGTTTCTTCCTCCCCTCGAAAAGGGTCACAAATTTGATAATATTCTCTGGACTTTCTTGGCATTTTACGATTCCATTTCCTCCATCTCAGTCAGAGACACCCAAAGCAGCCGCTATGGGGCCACCAAGGAAAACCCACATCACCATTGCCGTGTTGTGGTGGCAAGCTACAACTCCACCACCAATTTCCACCATGTCACCGCCTTAGCTGATTTTTCATAACACACTTATATATATAAAATGAAAGACAGAACAAGTACAATACAAGGGAAATGCTACTCATATGACTGTAAAACTAGATACATCCAAAAAGGAAAGCTTTTTAAAAGCTATACAAAAAATAATAAACAATTATTAAACAATCCCCCTCAAGTTACAGCATAAGACTTAGTTACAATGTCTGCATGCTGATCATTATAGTTCATCTGTAAATTAGATTAACTTCAAGATCAACAGTGTACAACAACACAGAGTGAAAAGGGAGTGTCTTGCGTTAGTTAGAAAGTCTTATCTTATAGTTGATATGCATAAGCTATTCTCAAAAGTAAAGAAAAAATAAAATCCAAATATATACAAACATGGAGAGCAAAGACATAAACACATACCAGCTCAAAAACTTGTCGCGGCTCGATGATGGATAAAAGATCATAACAAAAGAAAGCCAAACTACTATTCAAGCGTTTTGCCAAGCTTAAACCCTTCTTACAGCGCTCATGCACTTCAGTAAGAAGGCAATCATACAACTGCATTATACATCTGAATACTCCATCCTTCAACTGCATTGGTGGGATATCTTCACCTTTTCAAAATAAAGGAAAAAAAAAAGACGAAAATCAACATTCAAGCCAGAAGCTAATCCAATTAAGAAATAGTGTAGTTCTAAATTTTGATGTCATTAATTTGACTTGCAAACAAAACAAAAAAATAAAATAAAATAAAAACCAAAACCTTTACAGTGAATCTAATACACATAAACAGCAACGGGGACAACCAAACTAGATAATACTAAACCATTTAGTTCCATACTTGTGTCTACTAATGATAAATAAGTATGTTCACTTCTCTACTGTAAAGTCCATTCTGTTGCAAAAAGGTAATATAAAAGTGTTTGACCACAGGCCTAACATATGGTGAGACAGATACATGCAGACCTCAGTTTTCAAAAGTTGGCTAATTTCAAGGTGCCAATATAACCAGATATGGACATATAGAGTGGAAACAGAAGTGTAATAAAATAATAAATGCGATTACAAAATCAATATGCATTAAAGAATAACAGATGGGATCATAGGAAGAGTTGTTCAGATAAAGGCCGAACAGACAGAGGTAGAGAAAGACCAAGAAAAAATCAAAGTTCAGTCACAAAATAGACCTTAAATCTAAATGGAAAGAAACTGGGGCATTGCTTTATATATAATGTGGTTTTTATTAATCCAATGGTTGATTTATAATGATTATTTGCAACAAATTTTTCCAAAAATTGAAAAATAAAACGGCAGTCAAACAATTCACATTCCCCCGTGTTTTAAAAGTATATGTTACATTAATGTTGATGTACAAAAAAATATTGAATTAAATATTTTTTGTAAATACAATCTTTCTAAAAGATGCTTCTAATTAAACTGTGCTTCGAGAAAAAATTATTCAACATCGGAGTATTGTATAATCCTGATTTGTATTATGCTGTAAACAGTCAAGCTGTTACTTAACTGTTTGTTGGACGAAGTTAGTTTATTTAGTTAGGATACACAGTCAGCTATAACAAGCTGCATATATTATATTTTCATCATAACTTGGCTTCTCAGAAATACAATTTACACTTTCATCTTGTAGTTTTCTATCTAAATTATCTTTTATCCAATAAAATTTTCTTTTGAATGGTTTAGCAACTGGTAAAATTAGACCAAAGTAGTTTGGTCCCACCACAATTACCTATATAACACCCTAACCTATTTAATGCATTTGCTAAACAGGTCAGAACCTATTTTACCTATTTTTAAATTTTTCAAACAGTCGGGACTAAGAAAAACCCATACAGTTTTTAAAGCCAGGATAGAAAGATCTAATCCTTAAACTCATGTTTGTTTCCCCAGCTCTAATTATACCAGTATTTTTCATAGCAGTACAACAATTAGAAATGAATTATTTGGAGAATTGAAAAAGATTAAAATTTTATAAAAGACCCTATATTGATCAACAAGCTTTAAAAGGTACCTATTGGAAGGCTGTGATAGAAGAGGCGAGTCTTCTCCAATGCCATTGATTTAACAATTAACTCCAGAAAAAACCAAGCCATAGCCAAAACATCATCATACACAGGTCCAACACGATACCCTTTGGCCTGCAATATAAACCCATTTTATTCACTACCTTGAAGAAGGGTGCAAAGAAACATATATTTGAGAAATCATGCCAATGCTAATTAGCTTATTTTGTTGAGTAACATCTTACGATAGCATAAAATTCATCCAAATACGAAAAACTAAACAAATAAAAAAGTCAACATTAGGGAGCACATCTTGAATAGAAAGTTGATTAAGTATACGTATCATGTATGCAAAGTTAGTCTCATTGTTGAACAGGAAAACTAAGGAGGACAGCTAAGTCGGCATTTCAGTTACTTTATTGTGTACGCTACTATAAGCACCCAAGTACAACTACCCTCCTTTAAAGCTAGCTGTGTCAAGAGTGGAGAACCAAGCATATCATACAACTCAATATGGAACTTCTGCACTATAAAATACCCACATCCTTGAGAACCAAAATCCCAGCAATTGCACTGTACAACACTTCACTCAGCCTTTCAGGTCAACCCATCCATTGGTAGCCCCTTCCATGACAATGACAAACCAACTCAGACACCAATGATAAGCAACCACACCTGGAGAACCTCCCTTAAAAGTCAGTTGTCAATGTGAGACTTAGACAACCCATAATACCCAATTCCCTACCAGCCACTTCCTCCATAGTTAAAGATATTTTCTGAAAAAAATAGTTATAAACAAAAAAGTCAACTTACTGGGAAGAATTTCCTGATTTTTGTGTTAATTCATACAATAATTTAAACCTTTGCTTTCTCTTGGTTATGACTAAACTCAAAAATCTTGTGTGACAGCTGTTATAAACAGTTTCCACCTATACTGTAAATAAATTGGTTGGAAAAGGGAAGCATTTGGTCCAAAGTAAAGAACCTATAAAGAGTAGCTGCAGATACAAAAAAAACAGTAGACCTGACAGCTGCTTCTGTAACAACATATTTAAATACTTGATGCTTAAAATCATTATCTGGAAAGTTTACAACAATTTTAATTAGTTAAGAGAGATGTAGTTCTAGTATATTACGGTATCAAAGGTTTATTAGTTTAGGTTGAGAGCTGTAATCTAACTAATGGAAAGATAGTTCGTCTGTTAGTTAACTCCAAGCTCAGCAATATAAAGCTCATATCAACTACTTTCACTTTTAATGAAATTATGTTATTTCAATTCTCTGAATTCTATGCAATCCCAAGAATTTCAAACCCCCAGAAAAGAATCTAGAGACAGAAAATCTAATGTGGTTTTTTAAACTGTCAAATTAAAATTGTTGATACAAAGAGTGAGCTAAAAGGTTCAACTATTCACACAAACAGATAGCTTCTACTGCAAGCTAAAACTAAAGCCTAACTAACTGACTCCGGCTGTCATAATAGAATTTATTGACCCGCTTGAATTTAGAGATGGCCAAAAATCGGTATAAGTTGTACAACAAAACAAAATCAACTATTTCAACAGCAACCAACAAGAGTAGAGGAATAAACAAATGATAATGAACATGCCAGCACTGCTGATCAAATAAAAAAGAACATGCCAGTACCTTACTTCGTGCCAAGCTTCCCCAAACAGTGGACAATCCAGGATATACAGGCGGTTGACGACCACCAAAATCATCAAAAGCACAATCAACATAGTTGACCAGAAAATGATTTCTTTCAGCATCATCAACCGACTCCTGCTGCACCCTACATTAAACTCACATATTACAAACCACAGATACAAAATCTAAGTAAATTTCACACAACATTAAAAGGATATAAACAATTGTCAAATCAAAGAGAAATTTAAATAGAGCTTATAAGGCCTCAGTAGTTCTCACCTTAGAGGCTTATAGGGCCTCAGTAGTTCTCACCTTACAAGCTTATAAGGCTAGAGATATAACTTAAATAGAGCTTATAAGGCCTCGGTAGTTCTCACTTAATAGGTGATGCCTAAAGCAGAAATTCTAAGTACAAATCAAAGAACAAGAACTCCTAAAACAAACGAAAGATTTATATATGAAAATACCAAGAGCTGTTGTTAAAAGTGAAAACATGGAAATTCTTTTCAAAAACAAACAGCCTCTTAGTTTGTTTTTCAAACATCAAATGCAACTCATTTCACTTGGATCAAATATAGCTAAAAGGCATACCTGGTTACAATATTAACCATGGCCCGAAATGCAGCAACCTGAAAGCAATAGTAGAAAGGTAAATATCATAAAAGAAGCAAACCACGTGTGTAATGAAAGGAGAGAGAGGATTAACCAATAACATATCAGCGGATACTATAATAGTAAATGCCGATCCAAGCCACTTCTATCAAAAATTATAACCAAAACAAAGAACTAACTCATTTGCAAACCTGGAGTGTTTCTCCACCATTGCCAATAAGATGAAGTAGCATGTTAAGAATTGAGTGAAGAAACTGAAGTAAAGCAGTTGAATCAACATTCTTCAAACTATTAATAGCCTGCATCCAGAATAAGTGAATCTTAATTAATCATTTGAAGAGAGAAACCCATGAAAAATGTATACGATATAAAAGAAAACACAGTATCAAGAGCATCATCATACAGCCAGCAATCTGTTTACAAATAACTAAGAGGTTGCTAAACCCATTCTAACAAGAAAAGGATGATTTTCCACATATGAAGACAAGGGATGAATGCTGACCAAACTTCAAGCCCTTCGATGCGAAAATGCAAGTTAGATATAATACTAAGGTACCATTTGGCAGATGTGTGAATAGTACAGAACATACCACCAATTCTATCCTATGCTTGATTCATTTTTCATGAAACGTACATAATAGAAACACGGGCTTTAAAAGGTGATACAATTTCATTCCTTTGGAAAAGGTAGAACCAAAAGTAATAAAAAAAAAAAAAAAAAAAAAAAAATTAAAAAAAAAAAAACAAGAAAAAAAATTTGTCTTTTTTTTTTTTTTTTTT
>Ga0123340_1003050_pt1 | contig 15494 bp, 14 predicted proteins | sample SirMexnodulemix_FD_89961 | JGI IMG/M metagenome (GOLD analysis project Ga0123340, IMG submission 89961) | Root nodule microbial communities of legume samples collected from Mexico - Siratro Mexico nodule mix | ecosystem: Host-associated > Plants > Roots > Nodule | place: Mexico: Nepantla... | reverse complement strand
TTACATCACCATTTGAATAAAATTATACTACTATTATCAATTTTTTAGTGAAAAAAATTATTATCAATTTTTTAATGAATTTTTTTCACTATTGTATAATCATATAGATGCCAACCACTTAGCAACTACTTTATTATAGTTAGAAGTCTAATGTATTTTATTACAATATAAACTAATCCTTATATACAATGCAATAACAAATTATTAATCTTTATAAATACCTTTTTTATTATATATATACACCTTACCTTATTTTTATCTAAAAATCTATATATATTATAAAGGAAAAATATTGTGCATGTGAACTTTTATTCGATTTGATGTTTGAATATCATATACTAAAATTCAAGTTCACAATTTACTAAGTTCACATTCTTATAAGAAAAAAAACAATATAATAAATTAACTTAGTTTGTCGTTGAAAAAAAAAAAGTAGAGGTGTACAATATTACATGTGCTTGCAAGTTTCCTTTCAGATTACTATTTATTTAATATTTATTACGGTAAAATTTTACATGTAGGTACTATTTATAATTGATTATAATTTCAACTGAGAAGTAAACGTTTCTGTTTTGTAGAAATCAAATTTTCATTTTTAAACCAAAGGTAACACCAGACAAGAGAACATAGAAAGCATATTATCATACATCCATGTAGTAATAATACCAAACAAATACATTGAAAAAATATTTTCCTTTTTTTATGCAACATTATACCAATATAGCTAAGTTTGATCCTACAGTTATCTATTATTATTATTATTATTATTATTATTATTATTATTATTTCTAACTCTTAAATTGCCAAGATAAAAAGATGTATTTTTTAAAAAAAAAATACAGGTCAAATAAGATATTTTGAAGCCAAATCACATCAATACGAATTGAAACGCCACATTCAAGTTAAAATTTTAATCAAGTTAAAAATTTAATCAACCCAGTTATGTTCTGACTCCAAAAGTTGAGATAAGAAGATATAGAGATTGGAATATTATTTACATTTTTTTCTGGTAATGTTTTTACGTTACATGTTTTTTTTTTCTTTAATGTTTTTACACTAACAATGAAAGTTTGAGATGATTTGCTGAGTATAATTTAGCAACAGAATACATAATAGTTCTAATGATTAATTGAAAAAAATACCTTATTTCATAATTTTTAGAACCACCGAAATAATTGCTAATATGCGAGACCATTTTATAAAAGAAAATGGTAGTTAATTATAAAAGTAAGACACTAATTAAAGATTTATTTGAATTTACAATTATTTTAAATGGAATAGTTCATATTAAACAATTATAATTTTATCACATATTTAAGTTTCCCAAGATTTTGAAGTTATTAATGTAAATCAATTAAGTGAATTTTTGTGCTGTTAATTTAATTTATTTTGCACCAATGCATGTTAGCAAAACACTTATTTAAACATATAAAATATTAAGGAGAAACAATTATTTATTTCAAAACCAAAATTCAATATATTGTTTACAACACATATTGCTATATCATAATTTAAATTATGTAATTAATAAGTTTAAAAAAAATAATTTATCCATGTTTTAAAACCCAATCTCCAGAGAAATAACAATGCTGGCAGAAGGTTCCAGAAGAAGCGCCTGGCACACCAGAAGTCTCTAGTCTCTCTCAAGCGCTTTACATTGCATATAACCCTTTCCCCAATCTCGCCATAATCAAAATCATTCCTTTTTCAGAACCCAAACCACCCAAACTGACCCTATGGCCGACGAAGCCAAAGCCAAGGGCAACGCCGCTTTCTCCGCCGGAGACTACGCCACCGCCATCCGCCACTTCTCCGACGCCATCGCCTTGTCCCCCACCAATCACGTCCTCTATTCCAACCGATCCGCCGCGCACGCGTCCCTCCAAAGCTACTCCGATGCCCTAATCGACGCCAAGAAGACTGTTGAGCTCAAACCCGACTGGTCCAAGGGCTACAGTCGTCTCGGCGCCGCGCATCTCGGTCTCTCCCAATACGACGACGCCATTTCGGCTTACAAAAAGGGCCTCGAAATCGACCCCAACAACGAGGCCCTCAAGGCCGGTTTGGCCGATGCGCAAAAGGCCCAAGCTGCGGCCTCCAGGCCCCGCTCCTCCGCCGCTAGCCCCTTCGGTGATGCTTTCACCGGGCCCGAGATGTGGACCCGGCTCACCGCGGACCCCACAACTAGGGCTTACCTCCAACAACCCGATTTCGTGAAGATGATGCAGGATATCCAGAGAGATCCTAATAACCTAAACCTGCACTTGAAAGACCAGAGGGTCATGCACGCCCTGGGGGTTTTGCTCAACGTCAAGATTCAAACTTCTCCTACCGCTGACGCCGACATGCCTGATTCGCCGTCCCCGTCCGAGAGGAAGAGAGCGGCGGAAGCCGAACCCGTCAAGCAACCCGAGCCTGAGCCCGAACCCGAGCCCATGGAGGTGTCTGAGGAGGAGAAGAGCACAAAGCAGAAGAAGGCTGAGGCTTTGAAAGAAAAGGAAGCGGGCAATGCCGCGTATAAGAAGAAGAATTTTGATACTGCAATTCAACATTACACCAAGGCTTTGGAGTTGGATGATGAGGATATATCGTATCTCACTAATCGCGCAGCTGTGTACTTGGAAATGGGAAAGGTATGTATTCTCTTTTTATTTTCTGGTTTGATCGAATTTCTGTGATTTATATTTGTATGGTCAGTGTTCACTTTTCTAACTAATTGTAGGGTCTGGTGATTTATTTGAATGTTGTTCGACTGCTTGGTCATGTTATTGCATTAAATTAAGTTTAATATTGGTTCAATTGTATTGTTTTTGTACATGTTATCCTTTCCAATTGCACGTAGAAGAACCAAGAGTGAGAGAAATGGGATCCCCCGCAGTTCAAAGATAACTGCAGAGCAATGCTGTTCCCAATCAGGGGGGACAAAATTATTTAACTAACATGTCATTTCATAATTTAATATTTGGTCTTTAACTAAATTGAATAACCTCCGTTATTTGTGTAGCCTCCTTCACCTGGGAGGCTGTTTTATTTTATAATTTATTGTGTAATTTTATTTTTTGATGATTGGGATTCATGCAGTTGAAAACTGAAATGCTGGGAATCCAATTTGGATACTCTGAATAAGAATAATTTTTGGGATGCGATTTGGGTATTATCTAACGTATTTACGGGTCTTGATTATGTGATACTTATCCCTGTCAGTCTTATTAAATAACGTAAAAGAGCACTTCCTTTTAGCAAGTGTTTGTTTAGTTATATGAAAATGATTTATGTTGTGTCGGAACACTTGCAATTACTTTGTCTATGGTTAAGCTGTCTGCGAAAGCCAACTGTCTAACATGTAATACTGGCAATTTATTTTCATTCCATACCATTATAGTTGAACGAAAAATGTGTAATCTAGCATGTATGAATTCATCAAGCCTTCAAAATTTTACCATAAAATTTCAACATTACTGGGATTGTGAGATCTTGTATCCTTTTACCTACATGTGCTTGATGCTTTACTTTACCAAAAAACTGAACAACTCCAAAGTGTTTGTGACTACTGATACGTGAGATTTTAATTAGGCCATGTTTAGTACGATGCATTTAGAGGAGGAAGATGGATAAAAATAAGGTTAATTTTCACACTGAATATCTCAACATCATTACCCCCATTTTGTTGCTGAAGCTTGTGTGTTGGATGGGAATTTGGTCAAATTTGTCTTTGGTTGTCATTCCTATGTCTTTGATTTTATTGGAAGTACACATTAGACGATGGAGTTGTATGAAAAAATTTAAAAAGAATTAAGGATAATGTATATTTCAGTTAGGAAAAGCAATCTTCCCCTGAAATTTGCATTCTTACAGCAATTCCTGGGTTAATATTTTTCAGTATGAGGAATGTATAAAAGATTGTGACAAGGCTGTTGAAAGAGGAAGAGAGCTAAGATCAGATTATAAAATGATAGCCAGAGCTTTGACAAGGAAAGGAACTGCCTTGGTGAAAATGGCGAAGTGCTCAAAGGATTACGACCCTGCCATTGAAACTTTCCAGAAAGCACTAACTGAGCACCGCAACCCTGACACTTTGAAGAAACTTAATGAAGCTGAAAAAGCAAAGAAAGATCTGGAACAACAAGAATATTTTGATCCAAAATTGGCTGATGAGGAGAGAGAAAAAGGTATAACGTCTTTTAGTTTATCTCTGCGCTCTTGATTCGATTTCACCAAGCATAATATCTTCTTTTGAACGAACTCCTATAACTATGTAACCTTTTTCTTTTATTCCGTTAACTTCTTATTATATACTATGTATTACTGAAACTGTCATGTAGGAAACGAATTCTTTAAGCAGCAGAAGTATCCTGAGGCTGTGAAGCATTATACAGAGTCTATACGAAGAAATCCGGAAGATCCTAGGGTAATAATTCTATTTGAATAGAACTGATAATACTTGTATTTAATGGAAAATGCTGATCTTTATCTGTCCAAATTCTTGAATGCTTTCAGGCCTATAGTAACAGAGCAGCATGCTATACTAAGTTGGGGGCAATGCCTGAAGGTTTAAAGGATGCAGAGAAGTGTATTGAACTTGATCCGACCTTCGTGAAGGGTTATACCAGGAAGGGTGCGGTGCAATATTTCATGAGGGAATATGACAAGGCTTTGGAAACATATCGGGAGGGATTGAAATATGACGCTAACAACCAGGAGTTGCTTGACGGCATTAGAAAGTAAGATATGGATTTACATTCCTGGATTGTGTTTTTAATATTCTGTTCTTACATTGAATGTGTAATGTGTGTCTAATAATCTAATATCCATATCAGTTGTATACAACAAATTAACAAGGCTAGCCGTGGAGACTTAACTCCTGAGGAATTGAAGGAGAGACAGGTGTGCCATAATTTTTTTTTTTTTTTTTTTACTTTATTAGCTAAATCATTGCATTTAAAAGTTGAGTTAACTGTTAAATTTCGTATTCTTGCAGGCAAAGGCAATGCAGGATCCAGAAATTCAGAACATTCTCCAAGACCCTGTTATGAGACAGGTTTGCTTCCTTTGTTTTCAATGTTAATGGATATTTCGGTGGTGAAACAAGAACGAGATGTGCTTATCAGTGTTGGGTGTGTACTGTCTATGCAGGTATTGGTTGATTTCCAGGAAAATCCCAAGGCTGCACAGGAACATACAAAGAATCCCATGGTGATGAGCAAGATCCAAAAGCTGGTCAGCGCTGGAATTGTCCAGATGAGGTAAATTTGTGGAAGAATGGCACAGTTGGTGTGAAAAAGCAGTCGATAATTATGTCTTTCAGTGTGACTAGTTTCATATTTGAATAGATTTGATTGGGAAAAAAGGTGGGGAATTTTTGACTTTTTTTTCCTACGTTTTCTTTTAGTGACTTTATATATGATTAATTGGCTTATTTCGCATGACATGATTTTATTTTAATTCAATTTCAATCGACGGGGAAGTGTATGTCGCTCTTTAATTTCATGGCCGAATTATTCTAAACCCTCTAACTTACCAACGTGTAACACAGTTGGGTTTTTGTTTCTTCTGGTGGAAAAGAAATTGAGGGGAATGAAGAAAAGAATATGAAATTCTTTTGAGCAGAGATATGTTAGAGGGATTAGGTCGGGAAATAAATAGAATCCAACAAAATTAATAGGTTTTTAGTTTAAATATATTTCTATACATAGATGAATTCCTCCAGATTTAACTAGGAAACTCTTGTACGAAACCGCAATAGTTGCCCATCGCTTAATAATAAATGTCAAAAGTTTTACTGTAAATGAAATTTGAGGAAAACATTATCGGAAAAACATAATAATTAACATATTATAGGTGGGTCAGTTAGTAGTGTCGTCCACTAAATTAATAAGATTTAAATTTTGAGTTGGAATTGGAAAAAGGAAAGTTTCAATGCGGCTGAATATAGGGTCTTAAAGATAGGTTTTTACAATGTTTTAGGCTTTATTTAGTGGTTGGGGTCAGAAGTGCGTTATTTTTGTCTAGTTTACTGTATTATGTTAATCGTATAAGGTATGTTCTACTAATAATATAGAAATTTGGCCAGAGTATATCAACAGAGTACTGAACTGGAAAATTGTTTTAAAATTACAAATCACTGTTTGGTATAACTTTTAATTTAATCATTATTAAAAACGATAAATATGTCATACTCTTCCAAATTCTATTTCCACACACATCTATTGTCCTCCTTTTGTTCGAAGCTATTTTTATCATATAAGGCCGTTTTATAGAGTAGAAATAACTAGAAATTGAGTTATAAGATTTATGAAAGAATAGAATAGTTTTATTCGATTTTTTTTTTCAAATCCTTCAAAACTTTTAAAGCTAGCATTTAGTTTTTCACAAAAAAAAAAAATGGGTACAGTTGATAGTGACTCCTTCAATAAGCGCACAGGAATTTCCCAACCAAACGCCACCAATGTGATATGGTATCATTTGAAATATCCCTTTTAATGCATATGATATCAAATTAAACAATTCCGAGTCAACAGTCACAAAGGAAAAGGGTTGGTTGCTTTGCAAAGCATTTTGGATATATCAAAGCTCAAAATGAATACGTGTACTCTAGTTCTAGGTTACTTTCAACTATTTTATTTTATAATTTAATTAAAATACACTTACCGTTTATCATATGTTTAAATTTTTTTAATTTTGTGAGTTTTATTTTGAAAATGATATCTTTCTTATCAGTTAACATCATAAAAACCACATAATTAATATATTGAAGTTAAAATAGTTGAAAATTCAAATTGACACATACAAGATGTAAGTGAAAACATTTCTTATCTTAGAAACTACACCTGTTATGGGACAATAATGGGTTAAGTTACGGCATAAGTAAGCATTTCAAGGACCTGGTTTGGGTTCATTAATTTTTAGTCACTTAAGCTTGGCAACTGAACATAATTAGTCACCTTGGTTTAGTTCATGCTTATCCGCTTCACTCAACTTTATCTCTTTCAAATTGAATTCCAAAGTTATTCTTTTCTTTCGCTTTCACAGTTTGAAATTCTGTAGGTTCTTTTCCTAGAACGAAAGAGAGGCTAATCAAATAAAATTAAAAAACCATGGGTAAGTAACTAACCCCACAATCACCGAGGCACTTAAATCGAAGCGTTCGGCGTTTCGATGACGATGATGCAACTTTCACCTGTAATGGATAACCACTCACCCCAAATCATGATAACAAATATTATCGTGGACCCGGAATAATAGGCTCTTGAAATGTGATAATTGTATTAATGTATAGATAAATTAGTCATTTAAATGTGTAATTGGGATTTTGATTTTTAAACTTTGGTGTATAAATATTTAGTTTTGGACTAAAAAATAAAAAAAAATGCCATAATTGTCACATATATTAAGACTGTGCATGGAAAAAGTTGTAGTGAGGGACTTCCAACTCAGGTGAATAAAAAGCAAAAAAGGAAAACGAGACGTTGTTGCAGAAAGGAATAATGAACAGTAACAAAATTAGCACTGAAACTCATCCTGTTTCTTCATCACCAGATTTATCTAAGCCAAAACAAGTTCAGTTCTTCAACAGGAACTTCTTATATGTCCCATATATAAACATAGAAAGGATTAAAATCACCCCTATATTACAAAAACGCACTCATGCATTACAGGGAAACAAACAACCTAAGACCAAATATATGCGTTGGAAGAGAAAAGAGACAGAAAAGAAAGTTACGAAATAGTTGCAAAAGGATTTGAGAAAGAGAAGATTAAGGAGAGGGAGTAGGGTGGGTGGAAGCAAAGTGATTAACCAAGGCCAGAGCATTGCTGGTCACTTGAGCAACGTGAACAACCCTCTCCTTTATAACATTCTTCACGTTTCCGTTCATGGCGGAGCCACCGAAGCCGTCGAGACACGTGTCGTCGTCGGTTAGGGCGGCGCTAACCCACGTCTGGACGTTGCTCATGTGCCATGCGAACTCTTCTCCCAACCCCGTTCGCCCCAACTCCCTAACCGACTGCTTCAACCGCTCCACGCTGTCACCAACGGTCTCCACACAATCTTGCACCGCCCTCCACTCCCTACCCCTTCAAGCCTCTTGCTTTCGACATCTTCTTCAGGAACGAAGCCGAGGATCGAGTCCTCGATATGCTCACCGACAAAGCCGTCAGCGCGAGTTGCCGGTCGCTTCGGTGGATGACGGTTGCGTAGGCCAGCAGCGAGTGGACGCACAAAACAGGGTAGCGCGTGGCCCTGCACGAGGACTTCACGAACTCTGCGGGGTTAGGGTCTGAGTGTTTGGTTATGGAACATTGTGCGGTGGCGCTCATGTAAATTACGAGGTTGATGAGAAGCAGTGAAACGAGTCTCACTGTGGTTGCCATGTCTAACTATACCGTACAAGGATGAAGATTTTGTCTGGTTGTTGTTACATGCTCAGGTTGTTTCTATATAGGGGCTAGCAACTCCAAAATCTTTTCTTTCTGCTTTTCGTCTCACTAAGTTCTGTGGTGCGTAATGACAGTATAGGGACCTGTAGCACTTCAAATGAATGGAAGCAAAAGACTGATAAAGGCAAAGGAAAGAAGAAATAGACGTCACAAAAATAGATGTAGTAGGAAAATAAAATCCACATTCTTAATAGTGCTAAAGTATACGAACCATAATTGCTATTATACAAGTTATATATATTGTTTTAATTAGAAACATTTATTTCTGTTAGTTTAGTATTTTATGGATAAACAAATTTATATATTATAATACTTCTTTATGGTTAAAAAAAATTATATACTGATTTACCGTAAGAATAAGTAATTCGCGATGGAGAAAACAAAAGGGTAATAAACATTATAATGTTAACATTTGTCTTTCAAAAAATATCGGGAAAATATTATTTCTTTACGAATTCGAAAATTTAAAAAACTCTCGTATCGTAGCACCAGAATCTATCTTGATTTTCGTCAAAGATTCTATTTTTTATTTTAAAATTAAAATTCAGCTAATAGTTTTTATTCGCATTTATTTAAGCCATGTTTGTGCAAATATAATACATATTATACGCACTGCGGAAAAAGTTAAGTACTCGACTTTTGTTTTCCATTAATTTGTGTGCTTTGTTTATTCTTTTTAACTCTAAAATTATCTAATGAAACATAGCCACGTAGGATTCCAAATCAGTTTGCACACATTATTTGTACCACTAAGGAAGGCTCTTTACCGGATGACAAGATGGTTTGATGTTAAATATATTTCTTATCAATTTTACATTTTTAATACGTTATTAAAACTGATAAAATTTTATTTAAAATAATTAGTCTATCACAAACTTTCTCGGATGATAAATTTATTAAAAATATTGATTGATAGTATGCATATTACATTTCATAACAGTTAATTTCTCAAATAAAAAGTCAAATACACAATCAAATGTTTTTTTTTTTTAATGTTAAATCTTATGTTAAATGGCAGCTTAGTCTAAATCATAAATTAGAAGTTAGAATAACTTCAAGTTTTATTTGAGAGTAAAAAGAAAATCAAATTTAGAATGTTGGTGATTTTATTTAATATAATTTTCACCTAAGAACTGAATCCAAATTGAATAGATAAATGCAGTTTTTAGGTTCATGATTGGTTCAATTTTTGTATTTTTTTAATCAATTCTCTGGTAGCACAAAAAATATAATCAAAATATTCTTATTTTTATTTATTTTTAAGTATATATTACATTCTTAATATTTAGGAATGAAACACTATATAGTTTACTCTAAATTATTTTAGATTAATATCATATTCATAAATTCTTCCATATACTAGAAAAAATCTTAATCTCTTCTACTCAGGTAAATACACCATATGCCAGCTCCGATGGCAATACAACAAGACACATAATAGAAACTATTCCTTCGCCCATTTCTATTTGGAAATCATTTTGTTATGCTCAATAAGGTGGAATGAATGAATGGAATAAATTTTTTAATGGATGATATAAAAATATTAATTTTCATTTATTTTGATCAACTAAATTTATTTAATAAAATTCCGATTCAATACATTTATTAATCATTTTTTAATGTATATCCAACCCATTCATAAAAAAAATATTTTAAAAAATTACAAACAAATTACAAAAATAAATGTTGTAAAACAAATTTAAAAATATACTTTTGATAATTTACAACATAGATAAATTTAAGAGAACTTTAATAAAAAAATTGGTTAAACATAAATGGATTGTTTAGCCACTCTTTTAACCAATAGGTTTATATAGGAGAAATTTGCTTATAATTGTTTTAATGCGGGTTTGCAGAGTTGTATTCCATAAAAAAAGTTAAAATAAAAATTATAAGCACAATATACCTTCTTGAGATGCCCGTGTGATAACGTAGTTGGCAAATAAGATTACTTTGTAATTTTGTATGCTTCTGTTTTAATCAGCAGTTTCATCTCATCTCACTAATATTGACAGTTTATCATGAAGTCATGTTCAATGGGTAGTTTGAATAACTGCACTTTTGGAAATTGAAGCAACTAAAGTTAACATTAACCACTAAATTGTACCCCTATATTAATGATAAATTTTCACCTAGTTACTAATTGTAAGTTGCCAATGTAAACCCATTTCATTGACACCAATCCATCCTTCAAGCTAGTGCAGAATCAAGCTACACGGTTCATGGGGAAGTCTATGTATATTCTGGTTTTAAAATCAATTTTTATCAAAATTTCAGTGAAAGATACACAGGCTGTATTTCAAAATTTACAATTTCTTAGTTCAGATATTACAATTGCTACCGCAACATCTCAGTTCTTTAGTATTTTTTTTATTTGATACATTTATCAACAATACAATTTTCAGAAAAATTAATAGAAAGATGGGAAAAAACTTACTATATGAACTAAACTGTAATGTACCTAATAACAGACCCCCGTAGCTTCTCCATGTATTCTGCAGCCTGTTTCTGCAACAAGGAAATTAACATGTAAGACTTTTCATTACAAGCACATCTCAATATCGCTTAAGCACCACAGGCTTGATTGTATAGTTCATTATTCAACAAAAAAAAATCATGTTCCCGCAATCCCAAGTCCATTAATAGACAACTACCAGTTGAGAGCTTTTAATCTTATTTTTCTAGTCCTATGGCATCAAAATGTTCCAATATTGGTTACATACAATACAACCGAGTGATACTGCGATTAATTTTGCTAAATATTGCCAATTCCGCTAGCAGTTTCTACTAACAATGGAAAAAAAATCCAAATCTATCGTTACCTGGTTACCCTTATGTGCATTTGCTATGTTTTCATCTAAAAGTGCCAACACAGATCTATTAAGTTCATTCTTTTCAACCATATCCAGCAACTGCATCGAAGACAAATTAGAGTGAGCATAACTTAAACAAAACCAACAAACTTAAAAAGAGAGACACGAACAAGACATACAGTTCCTTTCACATCCTTTGATGTCAAGATTTTGGTTAAGCTTTGCCTGGCTTTTATGAGTTCGCCTTGCATCTTATCGTAGGCTTCTGTATTACGAGATAGGAACAAGGAGTGAGCTTATATATTTGGCAAATTCCTAAACTATCTCTTTTTTAACTATTAACAAACCTATTCCTTCCTGTATGGCTTTCTCTAGAGCCTCCAGTTCAATCTGTCTTTCCTCCATGTGCTGCAGAAACAACCGGTGTAAAATAAGCAGACACAGGCATGTTTTACCCAAATCAAATATTTTTAAGGAGCCAAAAAAAAACTTGGTACCTCTGTTTTGTTAACAGCGAATCGAAGCTGTCCTAACTCGAATTTCAGTTGAGCAAAGAATCCTTCATCCAATCTGCAGAGTCAATACAAATAGGTCATAAGAAACTGATTGAGTTAAATTAAAAGGAAACAAAGGGTTAAAGATGAAGTAGGAACCGCGGTCTCATTCTTGCAATCTCAAACTCAATCTCCTGAGCTTCAGTGTCAAGGAAGTATTCAATGAGCTCTTCGGGAGTATCGGGAATAATACGGGACTGAGTAATGAAAAACGAAGAACAAAACGAATGAATAACGCAAGAAATAGTTAATAAATAAAAGGAACATGAAAGGGAAAATACTTGTCGAAGGGTTTGACGGCGTTCTTTCTCTTCCCGAACTTCACGTTCGAAGGCTTCGCGGGCTTCAGCGTCTCTCTCGAGGCGTCTTCGAAACTCGAGCCTGGCGAGGTGGCCGGTTTGGGGTGGGCCAAGCAGGCCTTCGGGGTCCTTCATTCGCGCAACAAAATTTGAAACACAATTTGCAAGACAAGACCATAAGACATAAGAGAAGTAGTTTGGTTTGGTTTAGTTACCCATCCAATGGACAAAATTGTGGGTGTGCGCCACCTGCAGTTGCTTCTCCTACGATAACCAGTGGCAGCACTCACACTTGTGGTAGCGATGCCAAAGCTAAGCGTGGCCATTGAGATTGAACCTGCACTTCTCTCTCTCTCTCTCTATCTATCTCTCAATAAACTCTCCACCTTGCAACTGCAACTTCCTTCCTTTCCAAATCAAATTTGCTTTATCCTTTACAACTTTGGAAATTTGGATAGCTCTGTAATTCGGTTTGTTCCCCCCTGCCCTTGTTTTTTTTTTTTTGTCCATTCCTCCTTCATTTTTTTTTTGAACAAGCTTTTCTGTTGGGTTTTCCAGAATGGACTGGGCCATTTGGCGAATGTGGCAGTTTCTGTTCATGGACTCGTTCACAATGGTATGCGGCTCACAGGGGATGTTCCTTTAGTATTTAATATGGAGGGGGAAAAAATATAGAGAATTTAATATTTTTTATATATACTTATAAATGAAGAAAATAATTAGTTTATGTATAGATTAAAAACCAATTTTTGGAGAAACTAAATTATAGAGAATTTTATGAAAAGCTAAAAACAAGAGTTTATGCATTTAATATTTATACAACTTTTCTCTTTTCACTTCTCTAAAAATCAAAAGTCACAAGTTATTTTAAGCTTATAATAAAAAGTTCATTTTTTATTTTAATGTATTTATAAAAAATTATCCAAATAATTTGTAGCAAGTGAATCACGCACCTTCCATTCCTGTTTTTTCACAAATTGGAACCACACTTTAGTGGGAACATTTTGTGTAACATCCTACCAATTAACTCCTTTTTTTTCTTTTTTTACATGGATTGACTCATCATTTTTTGGCTCTTCCTAGCTAGTTTTAGTTAGTTATTATCCCTTTACTCATTTGATTGGAAATCCTGAAGAAACGTTTTTTGGAACGATTTTTGAGTGAGCCAAAAGAATAAATTACACATGGCCTTGTAGAGGATATACTTGTTGAAGTACGATTCAATGTCTGTAGAGAGATTGAAAGTTGAATTTGATTTGAACCCGCCCTGATCTCTGGAAATTCAGAATGCGTTTCCCATTATAGGTTAAAAAATTAGCCAAATACCACAGACAGTGACTTAAAATTTCATTTGAAGCAGATGAATCAACGTACTACAGTATTTGTGAATATGGCCATCCTTTTGTTTGAGACCTTCAAGATGATCAAAGGTCAAATGCCAATTTTATAGTGTTTAGGCAACAAGTGGTATGGATATGATGGGTTGCCAGGAATCAAGGAGAGAATAATTTTTTCTTTTATTTTGGTCTCATGCTCAACCATTCATTTTGAAGCTTCATAATTATTAGGCTACATTATTCAACCTACCTCACAATATTAAGTTGAAAAACGTTTGGAATCTTATCATACGATGAGGTCAGCGTTAACAATTCGTTTGTGTTATTTTCAAACGATAAATAAATCCCAATATTAAATTTTTTTTTTCCATAAAATTGACAAGTTGAGACAATTTTTTTTGGCTTTAATTAAGCATTATGCGAGGACGTGGGATCTCGTCTTGTGATTAGGGAAGTGAAAATGGGGAGTCCAGCGAGGCAATCATAGATTTGGAGGTATTTAAGATGGTAGAAGAGAATGGAGAAACCAAAAGTAGAAAAAAGGACACGATCATAGGTAACAAGAAGAAGAACAAAATGAATGCGTGGTTGATGACGTTGGTGTCGGTGTTGGTGTTGAGCAGCACTGTGATTGGGTTTGCGAATGGAAAAATTGCGCCAGAGTGCTCGAAGCCGCTATCTCCATGCCTTGATTTTACGAACTCCACTAAACCACCTCAAACTTGCTGCGATCCAATCAAAGAAATAAACGCAACGCAGAACTCATGTTTCTGCCAACTTGCATTAACTCCTGGAGTACTTGAACGTTTAGGAATCACTGTCTCTCAAGCTACCCAACTTCTTCAATCATGCGGCATCAACTTCAACGTCACCATCTGCAAAGGTTAGCCCATAATATCAATTCAAAATCCCCAGAGTAGTGTTTTGGTGTGAATGAATTTGATATTATACAAGATATCAAATTTTATTTTATTTTATTTTATCAAAATTTCAGCATTTTTCTCATCGGCTCAGCCTCCGTCGTTGGTGCCGCCGCCGCCCCCAGGTAAGAATTCTCGATTTTTTTTTCACTCAATCACTTCATAACAATTTTTTTTTTGTTATTAAATGATATTTTTCATAATCCTTGGTCTATTTATTTTCATTTATTCATGACAATAGAAGCAGCTTATGGAGTAAACAAGTGATTTAAGACAAATTTGTACATATTCTTTTTAAGTATTTTTTGAATAACCTTAATGATAAGTTATTTATAAAGTTGATTATGAATCTTATAAAATAAGTTGAAAGAGAATCTTTTAATAAAATTTATCTTTAATATTAGAATAGTTGTATGGTTTGTTTTATCTTGAATACTGCATTTTTATCATTTTGCAGCAATGGTGAGAGGCGATGAAGGAGGCACAAGCAGAGCTACATTGAGTGGGTTATCCTTCGCACTGTTCTTCTGCGTTTACGTTGTGTTTAATTAGGAGGATTGATTTTCCCTTCACAAAACCTTTAATGGATTGGAATTCATTACTCATTTCCATTGTTGATCAATAGGTTGTATCTCCTGCAATTTCAATTTCCTTTGTTTCATGAAAAATCTTATTAATGTTCCCAAGATTTGTAATTTATAAGATTAGTCACAATCTATTAATAAGACTTTTATTTAAACTAGTTAAATTTGTTTCTGGACTTTAAATCAGTCTCAATTTATTAGTAAGAATTTGATTTAAATTGGTGAAATTCATGTATAATGTCTGGATATACATAAGTTTGTGTAAAGGTGATATAATGGATATTCTGTTAATTTATGTGTGGGAGGAACGTTTGCTTAAAGGGTTAAATAATTTTATTTTTGTCTTTCTCCAACTTGGAATCTTATAAAAATCATTCAGTTGAATCTCACTTCTACTTGTTTAAGATCCAATTTTTCAGTAAGACACGTTGCAATTTCTAAACATAATATTTTAATATCATGTATAATTAAATCATAATCTTAAAGAGGCTTATCATTACAGATTACGATTAAAAAATCTAATTTATAATATATATATATATATAAGTAAG
>Ga0123340_1003049_pt1 | contig 15494 bp, 7 predicted proteins | sample SirMexnodulemix_FD_89961 | JGI IMG/M metagenome (GOLD analysis project Ga0123340, IMG submission 89961) | Root nodule microbial communities of legume samples collected from Mexico - Siratro Mexico nodule mix | ecosystem: Host-associated > Plants > Roots > Nodule | place: Mexico: Nepantla... | reverse complement strand
TTATATTACTTTTAAATTAACGGTTGATATGTTAATTTTAACAGCTACTAAATTGTCATACTAAAACAATCATACAGTAACAGTATAAAAAAATAATAAAGTGAAAGTAAATTATCAAAATAAAATATTGATTAAATATTAGGTATAAAAAACACTCAATTGATTTAAAGATACTATTTTCAGTATATACTACTTTTAAAGCATAAAAGTTTATTTAATTAAATTTTAAATACACGAAAAAGGAGTCAAATTACAAAGAAAGTGACCAAATTACAATCTTATTCTACCAAAGTTACATTAAAGTTAAATTATTAACCCAAGATGATTTCATAACTTTTAATATTATTATACAGCGTATAATAACTTTAATATATTTCATTTCGATTAATAAAGTAATTTCAATCAATCTATTAAATTGTTAGATTTACTATTTTAATTATCTAATCGTTTTTTTAATTTTTTAACTTTCTACTTTAATTATTTTATGTTTATTTTAAACTATTTCTAAAATTTAAATTTATCTCATTCACAAAATTGTTATTTATTTCATGCATAAAGAATTTTGTTTGATACAAATTCTGTTTAAACATAAAAAAATTTGTTTAAGATATTGGGTTGGAGTGTCTGAACTCCCCAATGCATTGGTTGCAGACCCTAACGCAATAGAATACACACTCATTTCATCGAGCAGGTGGTGTGCACACTTCAGACCCATGAAACGCAACAAATCATCGCTCTTCACATTCGCTGAGAAATGCAGGGTTCTTCCTCTTTCTCTCTTTCTCTTCAAATCTTCATACCTTCAAATTTTCTGCATCATTTCAACTTACATATGCGACTTTGTAATGCATGCAGAATGTATTGGCATCAAACTGGCAAGGTTCCCTTAATACTATCAAAGCAGATGCCAAAGGAAGGTACCTATTTTTCCCCATTCTTTTGCTTCATCTCACTCAACTCACATATCTTAAGCCAAGCCTTAACTGCTTGCAGAACTTAACGTGCTCTATAAGGTTTTCTTTCATTCTATCACTTGTATGTGAAAAAATTTAAGGGCATGCCGTGTGATGATTCTGTCGCAGCATTAGTACTTTGCTGATTGGGTCTTTGTTATTTTTGTATGATTTCAACAGCAAAGGGAATATCCATACATCTAAGGTTAAGTACATAGTTAGGAGGGGACAGCCATACCTTTGGGTGCCAGAAAACGATATGCACAATGTGGTATGTTTTTTTTTTTTGTTTCTATTGCTTTTTTGCCCTGAAATGTAGTAGAACTTTTTGGAACAAGAAATTCAGGAGGCTACCATATTAATGTTATATGTTAATAAATCATCTGAATACATTGTGTGGTTGCAGAGATTACTGGTTTGATTTTTGTTGTGTGCAGAACACAATCATTGATGAGCGTGGTTCATTTGCTGTGACCAGCCCCTTTCCAGGTCCACTGGGAGCCTTATTGAAATCCTTGAAAAAGGTTGTGCATGGAATACACGTGTTTTCTTTTGAATATTATCCTATATATGAGAAATTTGTTATACCCTAGCTTGATTCACTGTAAAAATCAATAATGAAGGGTTTTTGTCCTAATGGAGTCAGTTTCTCATATAATTAGAAGAAATAAAGGCATAAGCTAATTGGTTTATTTATTCCCGTGCTGCAGTTACCAGCACGGATTGCTTTATCTGGGGATGTTCTACCTCTTAAAGAAAATAAGGTAATGCTACACCAACTTTGTATATGTCTACCTATCTTTTCAGATTCACTAATACAGTTCAGCAAAACAATGCTTGTCCTTTTTAACTGAAAATGCCCGTCCTCTTAAAGCTTTATTGTATATTCCACTCTTGAGAAGTTTAATCACTTAATGAAAAGTAAAATAAATAAAACAATTTATGGATTTATCATATCAACTATCTATGTCTCCCTCACAATCTATAGACCTTATTTTTAAAAACAAAGTTAGGATGATTTTCTCAAAGTTTTAAATACTATTATAGGTCAATCATTTGAACTGATAAAGTTGCACACATTCTAGCATTTTGTTGAGGATCATCTTAGCAGATATAGGGGAGCCTTATTGGACAAAATTGATCCCGAACAGGATCAATGTAAGTGTAGGTTTCATTGGACAAGATAACATTTGTGGCTCGGTTACATGGTAAAATACTAGCTTGTTACATTAAAGTTTCAACCTTATCTAAAACTATTAATAAAGATGATACACTTTTATATCTAGTTTTTTGGTGTACAAATTTTCTTATGATTTTACATCTCAATAATTGTTATAATAACTTGTATTAATTGTTAGATTTTTTACCGTATAAATGTGGACACTCAAGCGCGATAGGGCTTGTAATGGATGCTTTCATTCCAAGAGCATGATTGCTCTTGTAATATCTAAAGCTCTGATAAGAGAAATTTCGAGCATTTTGACAGGTCCTAATTGGAAGAGGGGAAGGTTAAGTCTATATTTTCAGGACGCTGTTTTCTTTCTGTATAATATTTGAATTTTAATTATCTGAAAATTGTTATAGTCTTCGGACATTTTCTGCTCATAAAATATAATTATGTGTATGGATGATACCGGAAAAGATGAAGTTCTATATTATTTTTCATATTTTATACTTTGGTTTTAGAAAACATAAATCAATGGATCCAATCCAATACCAAACTGCTGATGCAAAATGTTACTTATCATTTTTTTTCCCCATCTCCGTTTCTAATGTAAGCATTTTAGTCCTATTTGTATCTTACAACCGGGTACGGTAAATATTATGAAAGTTGTCCTCCTGTTCATATATTACTAAGGGAAAACGGAATTCTGTATATTCCTGTAGAGTTGTTCTTGACTATTACATAAGCTATTGATCTTTGTGTAGGCGAAGTCTCTTGCAGAAAAACTTCAGGAAGTCATAGTATCTGAGCAGAAAGCAATCAAAGAGTTCACTTATACTGTTTCTGGAGTACTAAGTTCTAGTGCTAGCAGTACATCAAGAAGTGATAATCTTCAGGGTCTATTGGGAGACAGTGAAAGATACACTGTATACAGGTTTAAAACAAGGTAAGAACTTGTATGTTTAACTCTTTATCTTAAATCTTGAGTTGACCCCCCAAATAATCTTATCTTGTTTTGTTATTTTATTGGATGAATGCAAAGCTCCTATTTGGTTCTAGCAGCTAGGTTGACTCTGCACCTATCCTGATTCCTGGATGGTTGCCCTCATATGAAATATCAAATTGTTATAGAACAAATTTATGTAATCTATCATTTTATTTAAAAAAAATTATATAATTATAAAATTTTTATTATAAATAGAAATTTGTTCACCCCTCCAAAACCTAACTTCCAAATCTTTTATTTCCTCTAATGTAAGATTTTAATGCTCAGATCCTGCACATTTATTGATGGCCTTGGAGGCACTTTTGATGTGGATATTGAAGATTTGGAAAGATCCAAAGTCGATCCATTGGGTAAATATCTAGTTTGAAATGTATAAAGTAGTATATCTCTTATATGTGTAACAAAAGATTAACATCTCTTGTATGTTTCTCATTTAGCACAATTGTCTGCAAAGATTATTGATGGAATTAACCAAAGTCAGACGAGACGAACAGCACTCATGCTTTTTTGTTTTGTTTACAAGGATGCTAATGCGAAGGTAACATAATGATCTTGATTATTATTTATAATTGTTAGAATAGGTCTTAAACAGGCCTTATTAAAAAGTTGTCTGTACGTATCTCTGTACCTGGGATGCTAGATATGACTTCTTTTTGTTTTTTACTCTTATCTTTAGAACAACCATGTTAATAATGAGCGAGAACCTAAGAGAGGAGAATTAAGCTATCTAAAATAATATTGTCTCTATTTTTATTTATCTCGAGTATAATATCTCATTCTGCAGTTTTTCAAAAGCTATCTTCTTAAATACAAGTGTGGTTACAAGATACATTCGTAATTTTTAGATAATGGAGAACTGTAACAAAGCATTTTATAATCAGTAAATAAGTAGGTTGCCCAATTATTTATACAAAATTTATAAACTTTTAGATTGGGCATCCTTGTACCGAGGTAAAAAAAGAACTTTGTGATGCATGTTTATCTTTTTTTAACTATTATGGTAGAACCTCTATAGTTTCTTTTGGTTTGCTGGATTTGTACCGTGCTCATCTAAAGAACACCAATTATGTTCTCTGCTAAACGAATAATATATGTCGTAATAATATTAAATTGGAACTGTGAACACCAAATTATCAACTTATGTCACTCATCTGATGACAAAGTTGATGGCAATTACACATGTAGTGCCCGTTTCTTACGAGACCATATTCATTCCTTTACTTTTCTGTTCTTGTTATATAATTTTAAGGACTAACACCCATCACTGTTGTTGTATTAAGGATGCATATATAACGTCTATTGATCGCAAGGGTTTTGATGTCCTGGCAAAAGTTACCAGTCCAGCTTTGAAGAATGGCACTAGTGATCACCAGTGGAAAGAATTCAGGTTCATGTTCAAGGACGACGCAAACGATGTTGAAATGTTCTTTAATCAACTAGTCGAAATGGAAGAGGAGGTCATCAATAAGGTTTCGATCTCTAGTGGGCTAAAATAATCCTTGGTCAGATCTGCTTTCTTGTATAAATTTTTTGTCAGCTCTAGATATGGCAGCCACTTATGCAAGAGCAGCACATCTTGACATGTATCATTAGTTCTTTTAACCTTTTACTCTCTATTTTTCTTGATCAACTGTTACTGTACAAGGCATTCACTTAAGGTATAGTGCAGTCTCAACTATTAAGTTTACCTTTAGGCTCACAGGTTTTGGCTTTTTTACGACTATATTAAAAACTTTAAACTGCAGGCTGCAGCTCCTGATTTAAGAAATTCTAACATTACTAATATCAGTAAATTATCTTCATGAGTGTTTCGTGTTACATGGCCACATAATTAACTGATATTTCTTGAGCCATTACAATGTAATTGTGAGAGCACTCATGAAAACGTCCCATTTTACTAAATGGATAATGTTATTTCCTATAATTTCTCTTTCACTTTTTTACTCCCTATTTATAATAATGATAATATAAAAACATGCAGACACACTCCAATACATATTTTTTATACTATTTAAGGCTTAAAAGGTGAGAATATTACGTGATATTTTTGGTGTATAAGCAATCCGCGTGATACTGAAATATTTCAATACTGGATACTGATTGATGTTTAAAGTAATGATTTGCACTGTGTGCTAGTTTTTAGCACACTAAGGAGAACTTGAAAAACCAGTACAGTTCAGAAAGCAAAATTGTATAATATGTGCAGTCTTCTACACACAAGACACGATGAATTCATTTTGACGCTTAATCTGAATAAATTATTCTCTTAGAGCAAGATCTAGTGGATCTATTGCTTCATAATAAAGCAAAAATTCCCTCCATCAGATTTGAAAGAAAATTGTTGATTGAAGGAACCACTTCATAATATCACCTACGAAATAATGAGTTCTAGATCAGAAATAAACTAAAAAGCACTTGATTGAAGTAACGATAAGATGCTTTGTCATTATAAGAAATTTTCAGAAGATGGCTTTCTTTATCGAAAATTTAAAATATTTTAACAAAAAATGTTATTTAGGTAATAAATTTTTAAATAAATTAAAATTTTAAATTCGATGAGAATAATTTTATTTCACAAAAAGTAGAGATTCATAATTCTACTTACATGAACATTTGAAATTATTGTATTCTTAAATTTATATTTATTTTTCTTTTCTCAATTTAGTTTAATTTTAGTTTGGACCTCGTCAATTAGTTAGGATAAAAAATCATCTAACTGGTCAAAATCAAAGTATCATAAATTTGATATCGTTTTTTTTATTAATGTTGATAAAAGAATTGTTATAGACTAAAGTGAATTGCGATTATTTTTTAGCTACTATTGTTAGAGTTATTTTATTATTGAAGTAATTGACATTAATAAAAAAAATTAGCCTGTTTATGTTAAATCACAAATTTTTTAATTATTTTCAACTGCCATGTTAGTCATTTAACTTTTTCAACCTACATTGATGATAATTGTTTTTTGATCAATTTATAATTATTTCTTAATTGACATTAATCAAAATTTTCCCAAACATTGGTAATCTTTTAATAGACTTAGTTTTTAGTTGATGCGAACTAATATGCTTCTATTGATATTAATAAATTTTTGTTGTTGTCATTGCTAGAATTATATTTTTCATTGTTACATATTATGATTAATTTTCGTTCGAAGTTAATTAAGGTTTTCTTGATTAATATTAACCAAATTCAATAAATTTAAACTTACTCGTCAAGGCAAAACATAAAAAATAAAATAAAATAAGCAAAGGTGTTCAAATTCAATTAATTTCATACTTAGCCTTACTATTTCTTGAAGCAATTTTAACTTTCATGAAGAATATCTTCTAAAAGAAAAATATCTCCTTTTATGTAATAGACAATATAGCATGAACCGTTGTGGATCTTTTGAACGAATACTATTTAGTAGTAAATCTTAAACAAAAACACAACACTAACTACAGCAAAATTGGATGATAAAATTATATTACCCAAAGTACTAATTTGCAATGCGAGCCAGTTTTCAACCAAGAAAACAGCAATACAACCAAGAAATGAAAATTCTAAAACAAATCTAAACACAAACAACCTTAAAAAAAAAACATTATTTCCTACTAAAACTAAACAGTCCACTTAGTCAACCTCCTCAATCTTGGGGCCAGCACCACTGCCACCAGCAGGTGGAGCATCATCATCCACGTCACCACCTGCACCAGCTCCTCCTTGATACATTTTAGCTATAATTGGATTGCAAATACCCTCAAGCTCCTTCATCTTGTCTTCAAATTCATCAGCTTCTGCAAGCTGATTGCTATCAAGCCATTGAATGGCCTGCTCAATTGCATTATCAATCTTTGTCTTGTCCTCAGAAGATAACTTTGAACTGATCTTATCATCCTTTATTGTGTTCCTCATGTTATAGGCATAGTTCTCCAAAGCATTCTTAGCCTCAACCTTCTTCTTGTGCTCCTCATCTTCCGACTTGTATTTCTCAGCTTCCTGAACCATCTTCTCAATTTCCTCCTTTGACAACCTCCCTTTGTCATTGGTAATGGTAATCTTGTTCTTCTGCCCAGTTGTTTTGTCCTCGGCAGAGACATTCAAGATACCATTAGCATCAATATCGAAGCAAACAGTGATCTGAGGAACACCACGAGGAGCAGGAGGAATGCCTGACAGCTCAAACTTACCTAATAAGTTGTTATCTCTTGTTCTTGTTCTCTCACCCTCGTACACTTGAATTAAGACACCAGGTTGGTTGTCGGAATATGTAGAGAACACCTGTTCCTTCTTGGTAGGAATGGTAGTGTTCCTTGGAATCAACACAGTCATGACACCTCCAGCAGTTTCTAAACCCAAAGACAATGGGGTGACATCCAAAAGCAACAAATCTTGAACCTTCTCATTTCCTTCACCACTCAATATAGCTGCTTGAACAGCAGCTCCATAAGCAACTGCTTCATCAGGGTTGATGCTCTTGCAGAGATCTTTTCCATTGAAGAAGTCCTGCAAAAGCTGCTGAACTTTAGGAATCCTGGTGGAGCCACCAACAAGGACAACATCATGAACACTGCTCTTGTCCATCTTTGCATCCCTTAGACACTTCTCCACTGGCTCCATGCATTTCCTGAAGAGGTCCATGTTGAGCTCCTCAAATCTGGCACGAGTGATGGTGGAATAGAAGTCAATGCCCTCAAACAAAGAATCAATCTCGATGGTGGTCTGAGCAGTGGAGGATAGAGTCCTCTTTGCTCTCTCACAAGCAGTCCTTAACCTTCTAAGGGCTCTTGGGTTTCCACTAATATCCTTCTTGTTCTTCCTCTTGAACTCCTGCACAAAGTGGTTCACCATTCTATTATCAAAATCCTCTCCTCCAAGATGAGTGTCTCCAGCTGTGGCCTTAACTTCAAAGATACCCTCCTCAATGGTGAGGAGAGAAACGTCAAAAGTACCACCTCCCAGATCAAAGATCAAGACATTCTTCTCACCAACACTAGTAGCTTTCTTGTCAAGCCCGTATGCAATAGCTGCAGCAGTTGGTTCATTGATTATCCTCATAACATTGAGGCCAGCAATGACTCCAGCATCTTTGGTGGCTTGACGTTGAGAGTCATTGAAGTAAGCAGGCACAGTGACAACAGCATTCTTCACATTCGCCCCAAGGTAAGCCTCTGCAATCTCCCTCATCTTAGTTAGGACCATAGAGGAGATTTCCTCAGCCGCAAATTGCTTATCCTCGCCCTTATAATTGACACCAATCATGGGTTTCTCACCAGCACCGGCAATAACCTTGAATGGCCACAACTTCATATCACTCTGCACAGAAGGGTCGCTAATTCTCCTACCAATCAACCTCTTCGCATCTGCCAAATCACAATCTCACCCTTCAACAATCACAACCACTACCATAACTCAAATCACACCAAAACATTCCCATTAAAGACACATACAAAATAACATCTTCGTTACTTTTTTCTTTCTCGAAAATAACATTTTCTAAAAAAAATCAGACCCCTTCATAAAAAGTACGTATTCCTCTTAAAAGAATTATTAAAAATAATGTTTTTAAGGATGTCGGAAACATGGGCACTACATTATATATCTGATTTTTTTAATGTTGTCTTGACTACAACAGAAATACTAATCTACAATAATTCAAAGCAGAGAAGACAATTATGGAAGAGAAAAAGAATGAATTTTACCGAAGACGGTGTTGATGGGGTTCATGGCGACCTGGTTCTTGGCAGCATCACCGATCAATCTCTCAGTGTCGGTGAAGGCGACGTAAGAGGGCGTTGTGCGGTTGCCCTGGTCGTTGGCGATGATCTCGACGCGGTCGTGCTGCCACACGCCGACGCAGGAGTAGGTGGTGCCGAGGTCGATTCCGATGGCAGGTCCTTCACCCTTTCCGGCCATTATTCAATGTGAATTGAAAAGGGTTGGAAATGTGGATGGAAAAGGATTTGGAATGGAGAGGGAAGATTGCTGCAACTTCAAATGGTTGACGGTGAATTGAGAGACATGGTGGTGGCAAGTGAAGTTTATATAGGTTTGAGAGAAAGTGTCTAGAATCTTCTATTCGTTACGTGGGACCCTCGCCGTAACCTTAGCAACTTTTAAGGATCATTCCTTTGAATGCTTCGTTCCTTCGACCCAGGTTACTAAATTTATGGTAAATAATAATAATAATGATAATAAGTTCTGTATAAAATTTGTGATCTAATAGGTTCGGTTTGTATACTAGTATGAATAAATCAAAAGAAGAAATGAAAGAAAAATATAAAAAGTCCTTTCTAAAATTTTAATTTCATATTTGAATATCTTATAAAAATAAAAATTTACTATAAATATAATAATTAAAAATACATAAAGATATGATTTATTATTTAAGACCATAAATAAGGAAATGAGGAAGTATAATGTGAAAAAAAATATATCAAAGTAGATCATGAAATAAAATTTATATTATATGATATTGATCAAATCATGAATGTAAATAATTAGTTATATTTGACATACAAACAATACCATAAAATAATAGAATATTAACAAATTCAATGCTTGTTGTGAGATGAGTGAGAATCAACCCTGTATTTTAGTCTGCACTAGCCATATACAAACTGACAAACTTAGTGAATTCATATCGTCATCCTTATAAAAAATTAGTTAGTTAAAAAGAGACATACATATAACTATTTCAAAAATATAAGTATGATATCATACACAAAAAATAATTCAAAAACTTACAATCCAAATATTATACATATTTAAAAAAGTTTGTTCCGAAAAGGTTCTGTAGAAAGCGTCTCATGTGTTCCAAAACGCTTTTTCTAGAAGTTTTATTTTGAAAAACTTATTCCAAAATGCATTTCATACATCTGGGAATTTTGTTTCAGAAATTTTTTTATGAAATAATGTTTTAAAAATCATGTTCTATAAAGTTTGTTTTGAAAGATTTCCAAAAAAAAAGTAATCCAGAAATCACATTTACTATGGATAAAATTATCATTTTAAGGGTGCATGAAGAAAAAGCCCTAACCCAAATACCTTTTGTGGGAGCCAAGACTTTTTGTCAAGAGGTAGGGCCTTTTTTCTAATCAAGCCCATTTTCTCTATGTTTACTTTTGGAGTTTGCACCTTTTAAATTTTAGTTACACTCTTTTCAGAGTTTTGGTCCTTTTTATAAAAATCAATTAAAATGTTCCTTACATTAATTGTTTCTTTACAAAAATACCTTTAATTGAATTCGTTTCTTTTAGTTCAATGAGTAGTTGGTGGAATATATTGCCTTTTAATTTATTTTAAAAAATTTTATTATGTTGGGTATAGCTTTTATAATATATGTATATATTTAATGCTATAAACTAATCCATTTCTTAATCTGCTGATCTAATTAATTGAGCCAAAATCAGTAAAAATATTTGTTATTGAAAAATATCATTGAACACCTTTTCACGTAGACGAAAAGATATGAAAGATAAGTCATGTATATGATTAATTATATGACAGGATACAAACGAGAGAAAGATATTAATGAGGATTTTTTTCTTGTTGGCATAAGTTGATAAGAATTGATCGATTTAGATTTTTATTTTTTAGGTTTTTAATTTAAACTGAACTAATCCAATCATGTTTAGGTTGGTTCGGATTGAGCGATGAAAATTATCACTAAAAATTTAAATTTTAAAAAATGGAAATTAATGTTAGATAACTTATAATCATCAAATTTGTCATAATTCATGAATGGAAAAAGTTCAAAATAGAACTAAATTTGCAAAGACATAATGATTTCTTGATATACAACATAAGGATTAATGAGAATATTAAAGATAAAAATTATTTAATCGATTAGTTTGGGTTTTTTAAAATACAAAATTTGTATATAAATTGTACAAATAGTATTTACATGTTTTTAATCCAAATCGAACCAATAATCTGAATTAATCTTTTCTTTATTTGGATTACTTTATGTATCTAAAATAATAAGGTGTGTTTCTCTTATAATTTTAAATGTTCTTATTAATATATTTAAAAATTTATCTAAATAAAAACCAGTGTAATACAAAAGAAAATTTTAAAAAAATATACTACAGTTAGAAATATATATGTCAACAGTATTACCTCTACTTATAATATTAATTTAAAATGATATATATATTATCTTAAAAAATTATATATTATACCAAGTAGACCATTTTATCAATAGAAAAAGGGATTTATATTGAGCATATATTGTGATTACTTATAATCACTCTTTCTTTTTTTACATATTTAAGACCACTCCCTCGTTTAAATATTATTATTATTTTTTAATATCAATAAAAAGTAAACAGTTAATGCATAAAAAGCAAAATTGCTTTGACCTTTACTAGTAACAAATAGTCTTGTCTTGGCCATATATTGCAAATAACAAATTATACTCCCAAAATTATTAAATCAATCTTAATATGCATGTACCTTATTCTGATCTATATATGGTTAAATCATACATTTTAACCTATTATGTTTTCTGGTGGATCTTTTGATCCTTTTTCTTAGTATCTATCTTACCGTAATTGATTGTTCTTATAACTGCATAGAAATTAACATCTTTCCTTTTTTTATAGCAAATTACTATAACGTGGTTTTGAAGACTCTTTTCATTACTGAATAAAGCAAACAAGACTAATCACAGACATTTTCACTCACTTCCTTCATAAATGCATAACTGTAAAGTTTACAGTGACTCAACATTAATGTGTGTGTGTCTATATATATATATAGATATATTCCCTGAGAATGAGCTTAAAATAGTAAGAATCTTTAAGGTAACTAAGAATATAATAGTTGGTTTTGTTGCAGAGAGTTTGATAGATATATAGCTAGCAATGAAATCTCAGTTGGATGCTGAGGATTTCTTTCTTTTGTTGAGGAAAAGAAAGAAAAAGAAGCACACACGTCTTTCTTTGATCAGAATAAACGTTATCAAGAAGGTTGCATGCTCACGTTTCTACACAGTAGAAGATGTTGATATAATTATTCAAAAGCGAGGAAGAATCTAATATATATATGATTGAGGTTATGTGGGACAACCTTCACCTTGGAACCAAGAAGAATAGATAGGAATCAAAGGGAGAGAGAGAGAGAGAGAAAATGATCATGTTGAAGAAGGACGTCACGAAAAGCAAAAGCTGCTAGGGTAACAGAGAGAACATATTCACGCCTAGACATGTGGGCATCATCAGCAACTATCTATGCTATAGTAAAAGCTTGCTTGGGATTCTGAGCCACACCACAACCTACCTTTAGTTCTTCTCTTCTGATGCTACTACTACTTCTTCTGGTGGACCTCAACCTCTTTCTTCGAAGTTTCTTTGCTTTTTTCATCATCAGAGTTTTTATGTGCATTACCATAGCCATGGACAGTTTTGTGATCACTATCCCATCACTATACTGCGACCAACCGACCAACAAAAACCACCCTCCACTGCTTCCTCCAACAAAGAGAGATTCGCTTTTTTGACTATGTTGTGACACCTTTATTCCTTGTAGTAAGCAAGCAATTAGCTAGCTTTGAAAGTTGCAAAAAAGCAAACCACTCAAAGTCCCAGATTCCATCTCCAAAGCCTCCTTCAATTATCATATATATCAGTGACATCATAACCATGATTAGGTTATGACAAATCTGCTTTACCAGATTGATTTCCTTGTGTCTTTATTCTATTGTTTTGTAGCAGCAAAGTTAAACAATAATGAACTAAGGATAGACAAGAAAAAATACTACATATAATATAATATTGTTTTTTAGTTAGAAAACTTACTTTTGAAAATAAAAATTTAAAGTGTGTTGTCTTGTACCTTTAAAGGTTTAAATTGGCAATTATTTCTCGTTTTGTTTTATTGTTCTTTTGTTTTGGAATTGAAGTCAGATCTAGAGTTATGGTGCATGAAAGAGTGTTGCATGGTTTTGAGTGGTGTTTTGGCGTTTCTTTAACAAGAAATGAAACATATCTTCCTTTTCCATCGTTAACGCTCTCAGTTCACACATATAAAACAAACAAGTACGATGGATCCATTTGGTCAATTTCCTTATAATTTGATAATCATTTTCGACACCATATTAGTACATATTCGTATTGCTACAATTCTACCAAATCAACGTGACTCTTCTCTCTCACTCCCATGGTCCCAATTTGGATGTATTCAAACTGCTTTTTCTGTGAAAGGTTAATCAAGATGAAAAAGGGCTTCTCATCAAAATATGAGACCAATATTTAGATGATTTAGAAAGCAAGTTGGATGTACTATAGCAGCAGTGGGTCAGATCAAACTAGAGCTTAAACATGATAAAATTGATGCACAAAATGTTTCATGAAACTGAATCTCATGCAAAATTCGTTAGAACCTTGCTAGCCCTCCAAAAATGGGAGTCTCCAGACTTTAAATTCTGCATTGGCCTTGAAAATCAGGAAAAAGATACAATGGATGCCAACTTGGTATAATATATGTCTGTGAGAGAGGAAAAGTGTGTTGGCCACCTTACATTGCGTTGGAAAATGTGTCTTCAAAACTCACTTTCTTTCTCTGCATCTCTCAGTGTGTATTTCATTTGACTTTCTAATTGTGGTTATATATATCCCTCGGTATGCAAGAATTTCTTAGATATTGTTATACTCAAAAACGACCATTACATGCATAAATATTATAGTTTATCTTTTTATGAAAGAAAATGATATACAGTAATTAGGGATATTGAGATTAATGAAAACTAAAAGGGTTAAGAAGTCAGATACATTAATGTTCAAACTTTCCTGAACTTAAATTAATTATACCTGGTGCAAATCGTCAATGGAAAATATAAAAATGACATCATCATCACCATATAAAGAAAGCCTTCTAGACTAGTCCAAATATATATAGCTTCACACAATTAGTAAACTTAACCGCTCATGTCATTACAACACATGCATATAAACAAATACACCAATATTACTACATGTTCATACTTGGATTACAACATAAAATATCAACGACATCCAACATTGGAAAAAGGAAAATTACTTCAAGAGTTGCGTACCGTTTTCTCGTCTTGATGTAATAACACAAAGTGTTTCTGAATTTTCTGTCCTTCCTTCCCATTTATCCTCGTAAGACAGGACTCGTGCATAAAGGGTAGAATTCCATTCCAAAGTTAGCAAGTGATTCTAACTCTTATACATTCGATCATGTTTTACTATGATGATCATAAAAATCTGTGGCAACTAGGAAAGCAAAAGCAGTGGAATTGAAGTATAGCTCAATTGCACGGATCACAACAAGTGGTTATGTGAAGGAGTGAAACAAGGAACTTCACTCCATGCATTGCCACTTCCATTCCAAACTACATCATTTCCCGAACTACCCATCAAGAGATTTTTTGGCAAACTCAAACCTTGACTTTCTTCCAGCTTTATCATGTTAACCTGAGGCATTATCCCACTTAGACTAGAAATAGAATCCATGTTAGAACGAATGTTGAACCGGCTTCCATCCTTTGCATAACTTGGCGGTTCAGCATTACTATTTTCTGCACCACCAAACTGAAACAACCCAATTTGTGGCTCCAAATTAGTGCTCAGAAAAGGAAACTGCTGCTGAACTTGTTGCAGATTGTTCAACCTCCATTGCTCTCCAAGGCCATTCATAGCTCCACCACTGTTACCTAGTGATGAAGCTGAACTAGTACCGATTTGAAACTCAACATCACTGCCATTTCTAGCAGCCACCAAAGGTGTTGTGATCGCCCCAAAATGAGATCCAATGCCCCCAGAAACGTAGTCACTGTTGTAATGATGCAAAGAGGTCAAGAATGGAAATTGAGTTTGTGTTGGAGTTGGCAAGTGAGCCATCATCACGTGATCAGTGGTGCAGCCACTGGAAGAAGAATTAGCACTTGCAGAGGTGGAACCTGTTGAGGGTTTCATAGGAGACTTCGATCTACCGCTACTTCCTTTGCTTCTCTTGTTCCTTCTGCAACCACCTCCCACTGGCACGTTTCTGAGTGCACCTCCTCTGGTCCAGTAACGGCGGCAAGTCTTGCAAAAGTGGCGAGGCTGAGAAAGGCTATAGTTGTTGTAGTAGCAAAACTTGGTGTTGGAAGATTCACATCGTGGACATTTGAGTGCTGCATCAGGTTGGTGTATCTTCGCCATCCTGGCTCTATCAGCCATTGATCCTGGTCTAATTGAGCCTTGGTAGCCACCACCACCACCACCTCCAATAACAGCCGTCACCGATGAAGGTGGCGGCTGCAAAGGCGGCGGAATCTCCGGATTCTGGGTGGCAATTCCTGCTGGCTGATTACTTTGCTGTGAATTTTTTCATAAGGGTGTGAGCCAAAAGAGAAAAGAAACAAAAAAAAAAAAAAAAG
>Ga0123340_1003047_pt1 | contig 15497 bp, 6 predicted proteins | sample SirMexnodulemix_FD_89961 | JGI IMG/M metagenome (GOLD analysis project Ga0123340, IMG submission 89961) | Root nodule microbial communities of legume samples collected from Mexico - Siratro Mexico nodule mix | ecosystem: Host-associated > Plants > Roots > Nodule | place: Mexico: Nepantla... | reverse complement strand
ATTAATTTATTTGGTGACTAATTATTTTTGGTTTCTAAATTAGTTACTATTTAATAATTTTCTTATAATAATTATTTTTGTCTTTAAATTAGTTAATATAGTAACTAATTATTTTTGGTCTCTAAATTAGTTACTATTTAATGATTTTCTTGTAGTGATATTAATGTGTATACAAATTTTACATTTAAGATATTTTGCAATACACATATATTTATTTATTATAACTTTAATTTGAGATAAAAGGGAATTTCTACAAATAAAAATTCTTTTTTTTTCTAAAATGGGTTTGGGAAAATCAGTAATGTGCTCTAGAACAGAATTTCATGTTCTAGTTATTATGAATGCTTAATTTAAACCCTTTTATCTCAAAATGAAAGAGAGTATACATGAAATATAATGTGTTTTATGAAGGAAAATATGTAGAAGTTTTCATATCTAATGATACTCTTATGTTTTAGTGAGTATCTAATCCTTGCGTTAAGTGTCTAAATTGTTGTAATTCTTCACTTTGTAAAGTTCTACCTTGTGAGCCTTCATTGTACACTCTGTGAGAGTGTGTTCTTATTATTTTTTAAGAGTTCATGGTCTTAGGGAGAGATCAAGATGGTGTTACCTAGAGAGGAGAGAATAGTCGTGTTACCTGGAGAGGAGATAATACTCATGTAACCTAGAAAGGTGATAATACTTGTTGTAATTATATTAATTAATGGAACCTCTTGAGCATATGCTTAAAGGGACTAGACGTAGCTCAAGTTTGAGTGAACTATGATAAATGTTGTGTTGATTTTTATTGTTTACTGTTAAACAATCTATCATATTGTTCACTAAACAATCTGTTAGATAGTATATTGTTTTAATCCATTGATAATAGAATTTGTAGGATCTATTCAACCCCCTTTTTGGAGTCAACTACACCTTCAAGATTGAGTGCTTACCACTACATTAAAAGATATAGCCAATAGTCAAGACGCAACACTGTCTACTTAAAAGCGTAACAACCCAAATGCCAGGATTTGAGTGTGACTTGGCCCACTTGGGCTACACCATGGGATAATTGATGCACCCTACAACAACGTTGAAAGATGCTATCACTCTCTAGTCATTCAAAGAATACTCAATGTTAGCCAAGAGTGGTTGGGACCAAGAATATGCAGTTTTAGCAAAAAAAAAATGGTTGGATTCAAAGAATACTCAGTTTTTTTGACAAAAGTGGTTGGATTCAAAGAATACTCAGTTTTTTTGACAAAAGTGGTTGGGTCCAAAGAATACTCGATTTTAGGTAGGTGCAGTTGCATTCCAAATAATACTCAAAGGTTATCTAGGAGTGGCTACGAGCCCAAACAACACTTAAGGGTTGAGTTAGGAGTGGCTACGAGCCTAAAAAATATTCATTTGTACATCACAACATTAGTCTGCTTAGTGAAACTTAATTTATTGATTGAAAACTGGAGGTAGTCTGCTATGTCGAACAAACTAGTATAAAAATATAATGTGTATTTCTCTTTTCTCTTTTATTTTGCAAGTTAGTATTGTATTAAGCTAACTTAGGATGGAGAATCTTTGCGAAAAATAAGTTTGAAAAATAATTCTAAAACAAGTAAATTTGTTAAGTTATAAAGTTGTGTTTGTCACATTCCATTAAACCAAACAGAGGATAAAAAAATTGTTATATAAAAATATTGTTTGAGTAATCACAATTATAATTACAAAAAAAATTAAAAAAATATTAAAACAAAATTCAACTCTCCATTCTTGTACTTTTGCTATTTTCTACAAGCTGTAAGAGGTTAAGCATTTGATGTGAGTCAATTATTTCTTATTCTAAATGGATGAGGCATCTTATACTTCCTTTTTTGTGCTAGTGTGAAAATAGTTCTCTATTTTTTAGTGGTGATGGATGACTACCAACCTAGTTTTAGTTGAAGGTTCTTGTTGAAGTTCTTCATGTGTATCATGAATCGTGGAGTTCTCAAATTTTGGAAAAGGAAAAGTGTGTGTTTTGCCTTATAGAGACTCTTACCATCATCTCTTCTTCAAGCTTTTATTTTGGTCAGCATATAAAGGACTAACTTTTTCCTAGACACTAGCACAAATAAACATATGTGGTGGTTCAAGGTTAGCAAGACAATATTTCTTGATATGGTTACGATCAAGAATTAGAAGACATCATTCTCTCTTATTGATTAGAACTACACATATCATACATTTACCGTTGTAAAAGTGGGTTGTTTCAAAAGAATGCTTCCTTGGTTGATGATCTTCAAACAATTTGTATTATCTAGCTTCTTGTAAAATTTTTCATATATACCCTGTTATTAGAATATATGGTTAAACAAGTCGACATATTGAACTTTAGCAATATTGTCTTCCATGCCTTCGATTATCCTAACAAGATTAAGGTATAAAACATGTGGCAAGTCAAATGGAATGTTTGTCATCAAATGATATATAACACACTTCCTTATCTCAATCACATGGTCCTTCGAGCCAACTTTGGGAAGAACAACCTTGCTGCAAATTTATTGTCAAATTTTTACGTTGGAACACATCTTTTTGTATCCAACTTTCTTTAGACCAAGAAGTTAATTAGATAAATTCTTCCTCTACAAGACACATTCAACTATGTCAACCTACATTAGTAATTGTACTCACGAGAGCATTATTAAGGCATAAATGACTTATGAAAGATTAGATAGAATTCCACATCTAAATGTTTACCAAGAAGTCACCTAAGATTTTGATGAAAGCAAACAATACCAAGTTTTGGTTAATCTAACGAATTTGCCAAAGTGCGAATTAATTAAAGTTTCTTAAAGTTTGCATGATCAAGAACAACATAGTTTGATAAAATACTAGACATATAGAAGCATAAAACAAGACTAGACACATATGTTCAAAGAGGTATAATAGTAGAAGAATGAACGTGTTAATGATGAAAACAAGAAGCTCTAAATTCCTACATCAAGACTAGACGAGCTTGCAATTAGTGACCAACTCCAAAGCACATACCTTTAGGTGCAAGGAATAATGCTTATCCAAAGCAAATTCTCATAGTTTACAAAGTAGATCTTAACACACACAAGCTACTGAGCACGTCCCTTTTCTAATATAAACATATAAGTTTTTTTATTAAATTATTAGGCTAATCTTAAAAAATATATTAGAAAAGAAACATCACAAATCCAATAGACGAAGTGAATCACAACAAAAATGGAAAGAGAAAGAAGACTTTGTCCATTAGATCCTAAAAACATGAGCAAAAACCTTGACTACGACTTAATAAAAAGATGATAAAGCAGTGCAAATGTATAAGAAATGTAGTGTATACCCAAAGTATATTACACAGTGTTTGATAGATCAAGTAAAATATTTAATGAGATGTAAAATAAAAGTCAATCAAATAGGGTAGTTCATAACAATAGACGAAAGTGTTGGTCTAACAATCAGACCTATATATATATATATATATATATATATAATTGAACCAAACACCATTAAGAATTATAAGAAATGGTCCTTCAAATGTTAGGCAGATGAAATAATCAATAGGACAAATAATATAATTTATAAAGTTAGACGATATATCACCAAGGAAATGAAGTGTTAAGAAATAATCAGTCAAAGTGTATTAAACTGATGATATTAGAACGAACAAAACAAGTTAAACAATAAGGAACTAGAAATGAAATTATGAAAGAGTTGGATAGACGAACGAAAGAACATATGATATTAAATGAAAGGATAAACTAGATGAATAGAATAATATACAAGGTTAAACAAATTATGGGATTCGTCTAAACCAAAGATTATTATATCCATCTTGAATATTTTACATCTTGCTTACAACTTCCTTGCATCGTCTAATTACAACAAAGGTAAATAACTAAAATTAGTATATTCTTAATACAAGAAATGTGGAAATTTTTACATAATATTTTGATCTATCATACCAAGATAGAAGTTGACGTTCTAACATGTTACTTCTTGTCTCCTCTGGCTGAGACCCTTCTTTGTGACTCTTCCCAGGCAAGAGAATGAATGTTAGGGTATGATGAACAATTCCCTTGGTCCTTCTTCTTCTCTTCAACTCCTTCGATGGAGTTCAATCAAAGTTGAACCTGTCACTACAGTCCTTGCCCATTATAGGTTTGCCAGATACTTTTGGAGGCTAGGTAGGGACACCATCCATTTACATGTATCCTACCGTAGTCCCCAAAATACTAGGTTGAGTCACCATCCATTAAAGGATTAGTGAAGTTCTATCTGGACGTTCATATGTGGTTCAACCAAAGAAACAAAGGGAAAAGTGAGATATACACATATAAACAATAATATTGCATTAACTTTAATAAAAGCAGTTTTAATAAGAAATAAAGTTTCACAATTTAAAGTACAATCAATTGAAATCATATTATTGATTCTCATCCCATAAGTCATTTGAAATTTTATTCACGAATAATACTTGGAAAATGATAACCACTAAAAAGTTTGAATAAGAACATATTTTCATGATTCATATTACAATCTTAATTATTTTATACTACACAAAAATGATGAGAATGATATTGATAATAAATAAAGATGACATGTGGTTGAGATTAGTTAGAATAGATGAGCATGTGCACATATCAACCCACCATCAACACTTCTGCTCATCTCAATTCCCAAGGAATTAAATCCTTCATTAAAGTTATGTCAATAATAACAACAATCATGACCACGAAGCTTTCTTCCCTCTTAAGGGAATAAACTTCCTGCATCAATATTTTCTTATAAGTTTCTCTCATGTGTTTCTTTCATCATGCTTTCATGAGTGTTGGGAGTTTTCAAACTTCCTATTTATAAAGGAGTCATGAGTAGTCACTATCCTTTGTGACCATTTAGTAGTAATTCAATAGATTCTTTAAAATATAGTTTGAATTTAGTTATGAAAACAGAAATACCAAGATGTGAAATATCTCTGACTAATAGTGAAAAATGAGATTCACATATTTGTTGTTATCCCTAATCGTATTTATGCAGAGATATTTATCTAAACGTGTTTATATCTCTTGAAAAGTAATTCTTATCTTCAAAATTTGTCATTTTATGATCAATTTCTAATAATCCTTTGAAAAATTAGAAAAACTTACTATCTAAGCATTTATAAGAAATGATTAATTTATTCCTCCATAATTTATAAAAATTGAACCTTCACTACATTTTATATCTACTAGTTTATAAAATAGTTAGACTACTATAATTAGTTTAATAAACATATTTGTTAAAATATTTTAAAGTGTTGTACTTAAAAAAATCAATTCATTTTATATAATTAGATTTTACATCTTAATGGGTATACATATTTTAAATTTAAGATATTGTGTAATACACAAATATTTATTTATTATGTTGTTTTATTTTAATTTGAGATAAAAAGTGTGCAAATAAAATTCTTTTTGAAAAAAGTTTTGAAAAAATCAGTCAATTTAGACCCTTTTATCTCAGAATAAACGACAGTATACATGAAATCCAGTGCGTTTTTATGAAGGAGAAAAATTACTAAAGTTTTCATTTATGTTTTCATTATCACGTGTACTCAACTTTTTAAACTAAAATAGAATTACAGTAATGAATAAAAATCATTGTAAAATTTAAAATATTTATTTTATGATAAGATAATCAATTTTAGAAACTATGACAATTTTAATCGTAGTTTTCTTAAAACTAATTACTTAACATGTAAATTTGCTCATTTTTTAAACCTGGAAAACAAAAATTAAAAATTTAAAACATAAAAAATTAAATAAAAAATATTTTAGTCATATTAGTATAAATTATACATATGTGTCAATACGCGAGCCTCATCCTCTGCTCCCGCTTCTTTGCACTAGAGGCACACGAAAATGATCATCAAGCCCTTTTTTCTTTCTTAACTTATTTTCCCGATAGACTGCCGTTCTAAATATACTTTCCTGGAATTTTAGGTGTTACAGCCACACTCATCAGCACAACCGAAGTGTCTTCCATGTCCAAGCACTGAAATGGCGTCCATTTCGACGTGCATCACCGTCATCCCCAATTGTGGGGTCTCACGGTTACAATCCTTCACTGTTTCGAGTTTGGCGAAGCCTCGGAAGCAGGCAATAGCGTTCCCTTGCCTGCAAAACCCGTTGATTGGGGGAGTTCCGAGAAGGGGATTGGATTCTAGGGTTTTGGTGGCGCGGCCGGGAGGCATAGTGGAAACCGATAAGGTGCCGTCGGATGTGAGGAAGCGAACGATGGACGCGGTGGATGCATGCGGAGGGAGAGTGACCATTGGAGATGTGGCTAGCAGGGCTGGCCTCAACTTGAATCAAGCTCAGAAGGCTCTTCAAGCTCTTGCCGCTGACACAGATGGCTTCTTGGAGGTTGTTACTTTGTTGCCCTTTACTTTGGGAAGCTTCCAGTACCATGTGTGATAGGATGATCCTAAAGAGGACTAAAAGAAGGAAAATTAAATGGTTTAACGGTTTTATAGGATGGTTTTAGGATATTAGAAATTTGTAATATTATTTAGTTTATATTTTGATTTCCTATAGTTAGATAATGACACTTGTAGGGCATGTTTTTGGTTATATGTGTATTTTTCTTACCTGTCTGAAAAATTTAAATGCTTGTATTTATCTTCTTTATAGCTTTAATGGTAGATTTTAGGGTATTGTAGAATAGTGTAGCTCGTAGCTTCCTATCAATGTGGAAAATGTGCTGCAGTAATATGGTTATTAATTTGTTTCCTATTTATTGTACACTGTGAGTATGGTTAAACATTAGAAATTCTGTGCTACCGTGGTATCTGCAGGTTTCTGAGGAAGGTGACGTTCTCTATGTATTTCCAAAAGATTATCGATCAAGACTTGGTGCCAAGTCGCTTAGGATTAAAGCTGAACCCTTATTTGAAAAGGCCAAGGTATGAAGACTGTTGTCTTCTCTGTAACAGTTGTCGCTGATGTTTTATCGCTTGAATGTGGTTGTTGTATAACTTTGACTTTGACAGGCCGCAATAGAATACTTGATAAGGGTATCTTTTGGGACAGCGCTTATTGCATCCATTGTTATTGTTTACACTACAATAATTGCTCTTTTAACTAGCAGTAGAAGGTATTCCATAACTTTAATGTCTACAATTGTAGTTTTTCTTGAAAAATTTAGTGATGTGAATGAGGGAATAATGTTATTTATTTACAGTGATGACGATAACCGTGGAAGGCGTGGAGGCAGGTCATATGATTCAGGAGTCACTTTCTACTTCAATCCTGTTGATTTGTTCTGGTAATTCTATTGAGTGTAGGATTTGCATTTTATAGAGAATTTCTCAAATAATTTTCCTTCTTGGCTCTGATGGTTTTCTGCTAATTTTGGAAAATTATGTGTTTGTGGTTGCTTAATGAAGTTTAGTAAGTTTTCTTGAGCCCCCCATAAAAAAAAATGAAAAGGAAGACTAGAGACACAATTAAATTAGGGTCATCACTTACATGTGCACATTTAATATTGATGATGGTGATACAATGTAGTTAAATTAAGTTACTTTCACCCGTTCTTTTGATATGAACGTTAGAAGAACCATACTACAAAAGCTTATATAGTTGGAGAGAGAGAGAGAGCCCAAGAACTTATAAACCCCACACAAAAATCACATACTTTTTATTTGGGACTTATACCCCTTACCTTTCGTGTTATTGATATCAGATAATGGAAAATATTGGTAACCCAAATATCCTTTATAGAAATATAATGGAGCCGTAATGGGTTTTGGTGGAAGAATATCAGAAAAAAAAAAAATACTATATATATGTATGTATGTATATATGGATATATTTATATATAGAGAGAGATTAAAATGGAGAAATATTATTGCTGTTAAAAAATAATGAAAGACAAACTAATAGTATTAAGTCTAAAAATTCAAAAACAAAAGATCCACCAAGTTCAAGACTTAAAATAATGACACAACTAAAAATAAATGTTCTAAATTTAATTCACAACTCCTCCTAACAACAAAGCATAAGGCAAATTCATCCTCAACTTCAAATCGAATCTTCTATTTGATTTCCTTCTTTGGAGAATGAGTATTGAGTGTTTCAATTAGAGAATAGTATTGAGTGGAACAAAGAGGAAAAAAAAGAGTTACAAAAGAAGTAACAAAAAAAAGAAAACAATAAAACAAATTGTTGTTGCAGTGGTGATGGTGGCACTGCACCTCAACGGTGGTGTTTCGGTGGGTTTGCAGTGGTGGCAAAACAAGTCGCATGCAGCAACGCCAGTTGTTGAAGGTGGCAAAACAAATTTGCAACTACATTCTTGTTAGGATAGGTTATTCTTTTAATTTTGGACATGGTTTTGGCTAGTTTTATGACCCAACCCATTTGCCCTTTCTTAATTTATTGGGCTTCGGTTGGTTTAAAGGACCCATAATTGCTTTTTAAAAGCTAGATTTTTGCCTTAGTTCTAGGTTGGGTTGTGTTTCGACCTCGACTCCTAAGTGATGTGGGACTATATTGGGTGTATCGGAACAAATTGCATTGGCCTGAAACTTCTTCCACCTCTTGAAAGGGATCACAAATTTGATAATATTCTTTGGACATTCTTAGCATTTTGCAACACGATTTCTGCCATGTCTATTCTATGATCCCATTTTGTGACTCCTAAAGTGGCCACGATGGGTCACCATGGAAACCCTTGATTACCATTGCCATGTTGTTACGATAGGCTACAACTTCCCCATCGATTTCCACTATGGTGCCGCCATAGGCGATGTTTCATAACACTACTTACCTTGAAATTTGATCCTAACATCCCATTGTGCTTTGCCACCCCTATGCACATGCGAGTTGGTTGTGCACTACCCTTAAATTAGAATAGGACAAGCACATCAATTAACCATAACCCAACTCACTTAACCATAACCCGATTTCAGAAGCCCAAGTGGAATCGTTAGACACGCCCATCTTCTCGGTACTAACAATATGGTTAGAAAAGATGGAGAATCTATTTTGGAGGTTGATGTTGTGTTGAAAGACATTTTTTCTGGAAAGTTGGAGGAAAAAAATTAAAAATAAAAGCCTAAGGATTGTGCACTAGAACTTGAAATAGAACTTGAAAGGGGACATGAGCGAAACGGTTGCAAAAATATCCTCAAGAGAAAATGAGTCTTCTGAGCCAACATGGTTCTGAAAAAGGCTATCATGTTAAACTCTAGGAAAGAGAGAAACATTGAGTTAAAATAATGTATTTTTAAAATAGCATGGGTGCCTTATTTATACTGAGAACTAGTAATCAATACAATAAATAGAGAAGATTTCATATCCTCAAATAACAAAGATATGATACAGGAATAAAAGAATGTTCTTAATAATATATATAATCTAGATATTTATGATAATATAGGATCAATTCCTTATTTCTATAATTATAACAACATTCCTTATTATATAGGATTAACACTTTATTTCTATAATTATAACAAGTTCATTACAAATGCATACTATAAATTGTTTGGATATATTTTGTTTTTCTGGACAAAAGGTTTCTATTGGGAAAAATTGTCTTTCGTCATGAAATATGTCAACCATACCAAGAGGTTTTCAATATTTCTTGTATACTAACTACCTTCAAGTCAATATTCCTAATAAAGCTTCAAAATAAAAGGTCAAACTAGTCAAAGTCGAGGCTTTAACTTGTAAGACAATAACTGGCACAAAATATTCTCCCTCATAACAAACTGACTTAAATGAACATCTTGGGACTGAAATGAAAGGATCCAAACCAACCACGTTAAAATTTTTTTATCATAAACAAAGCATAATATGCAAGATTCTGTACATCCCCAGAGTTGACAACTAAACTGTTTTTAATTTCTAATTCCCGTGAGGCACTACACAATCAAATTACTAAATATTTAATTATGATTAAAAATTAAGAAAAAGGAGAACCTGAGGGTTGTTCATTGATCAGATGGGTCCTCCGACATCATAATCATCCCAAACAAAGGTTTTATTTTCTAAAATATCCATGCCATCCTTCTCTCCGTCCGCTGTCTTTGTGGTTGCCTCCTCTAAACACCGAGCAGACAAAAGGCACCGTGCAGCCTCAAATATACAGAAGCAGAGCACGGCCAAGTGACGGTCTCCTTCTTGCAAGTGTTCTTTGGTTCTTTGCTGCAATACGATTTAAAAATTGAAATGCTGTTAAGAGCATGTTGGGTCCCAAAACAACCGCCAATTGGGAATAAATGTTTAAAACTGTGGTATGGGAGAGATATTAATTTATTGACAAACCATGTAACTGTTGTATACCATAAAGGCCCCTAACATTTTTCTTAGCCTGTGTGGATAGATGTGGAAGTGTAGGGGAACTTGATTTGCTTTTGTCTATACTTTTGATTGAATTGAGTATATTTTAATTTCTCCAATTACATTGTCAGTTTTTAGCACATGTATCTAGTTTTCCTGTATGTAAAACAGATATATTTCATTTTAAGAGAAATGTTTGGTGACATATAATTTAATTTTTTATACGATTGAAGGTACTGGGATCCATATTATTATAGGAGGCGAAGGCTACAAGCTGATGATGACAAGATGAACTTCATTGAATCGGTATGTGATGTAATTGAAATAACATTGCATCCTCCCACCCCACATTTTATTGTTTCTAATGAAGATAAGTATTTTGTCATTTTGATAGGTCTTCTCCTTTGTATTTGGAGATGGTGATCCTAATCAAGGAATTGAAGAAGAGAGATGGAAGTTGGTAATAATTGAGGACTGAATTCAGTGGTCCGTTGCCTTTTATTGATTTATTTATTTATTTTTTCATATTTGGTACTATTTTCCACATTACTTGTTAAAATGCTAAACTCTTTACTTTTTTTAAACTTTGCAACATCTTTACTTGTTTATTTCCTCTAATCCACTTTACTCCTCTTATATACAGATCGGGCAATACATAGCATCCAATGGTGGTGTTGTTGCAGCTGAAGAACTTGCTCCATATCTTGACATAGATTCTACGGAGGGACTTAAGGTAATTTGATATATGTTTGGTTGTGTCTACAAACTCAGACGAGCATATTTTGTGATAAATGGAAGCTAAAAGGAGTTGCTTTTGGCTGCACAGGGAAATTGAACGTGCATAAAACTGGAACATATATGTAACTGAACATTCTATAATTTGTTTAACGAGGATATTTACTGATGTGGGACTTAGGCACCGTAGTACACACACATCTTGTGTGTCTTGGTTTTTTGCAGTGACCACACTCACCCTTGTTCTTGTTTTGAGTTCCCTTTTTGTGTGGCCAGATGCACTCTACTTTCTCCTTTCCTCTGAAATATGAAAATCTGGAGAGGGGACTGAAATCATAAATAACGATATTTTAAAATGGAATATAATATCATTCCTATTTAAGCAAGGATGCCTGAAAATACTAGAATAAGGTAACATGACTTATAAACTTAAAAGCTTGAATAAGGTCAATACAACTCATAAACTTAAAAGTCACAACATAACAATTTCAATCATAATCTGGACAATAACGAAAACAAAAAATGAAGGAAAAAGGTTGTGGGAGGCACGATGGAGCTGTCAAAAGAGGAAAGGGACAAGAACCACTGTTGAACTATGGGTTTCAACAGTGAAGGAGCTATGGATATTTTGCATGCAAACCAAACTTTTGTCCCTGAAACTACCAGTTCAAGAGTTGCAAGTAGCAACCACCATAGTCCAAGCTACATGATACCCATTCATACTTCCACCACCACTATCAAAGAGTAGGGCAGGTCTTTGGGAGTAAATATTTGCTCAAACAAAGCAAAAAGACACAAGCAAAATGGGTATTTTGTATGTTGGGTATAATTTTAAACCTAATGTGTCAATCCCAATTTGAATGCAGCGTATGGTTCACAAGAGCAATTGCTTTTTGATAGCCTAATTTAACGTAAAGTTTTATTGGGTCCAATACAAGGGATATATAGCCCAAACCAAACTTCAAAAGGCTTTGCTCAGGTTTATTAGCTATAGTGGGATAGTCGTTATTTTAATTCTGTAGTAGATGTAGGTTAAACCCTTATTTCATCACAAAATAGAGCCATCTCTTTAGTTTTGTTCATGAATTGCAACACGACTCTAGACACCGAGGTATGGGTCTATCTAAATGGTTATGGGGCTTTCCGTTAAGACACATAATCAATCACTTGATATCATATGATGGCATGGACCAGAGGTATTGGTTTTAGATTTGAGGGGTGTAACCAAAGACAACTTCTACTAGGATCGAAAGAAAAATTTGCTCATTTTACATGGACAAAACATATTTAAACCCTGCTTTTTTTATATGATGTCATTCCTAATTTTTAACCTAGTATCTTTGTGTGGTGACAGGATGACGAATCCTATATCTTGCCTGTGCTTTTACGATTTGATGGTCAGCCTGATGTTGACGAGGAGGTATTTGAGACAATAACTTCTGCCTTTCCTTGTTTGCCTCTCAAATGGTATCTACAAGATGATGCTGTATAATAAGAATTACTCTTCTTTGCCACTCAGTAGTTGGCATACATTATGAATTTCTTTAAGGATTATCATACAATTGTTAGTAGTTGGTTTTTCTTTGGAAGGCTTGAATTTCTACTCATACATATTAATACCATCTGCTACTCATGTATAAAATATATAGCAGCTATTGATTTCAGCTGAGAATTATTTGTTCGCCTTATTTTCCCTCTTTTTATATATACCTGCAGATTGCTTGTTATGCAGGGAAATATTCTGTATAGGTTTCCATCTCTGCAGAGGACAGCTTCTCAAAAGAGTAAGAGGAAAGAATATGTTGGAAGGAGATGGGCAGATTGGGTTGGAATTGAGAAGTTTTTCCGGGAGAAAAAATGGGAATTCAGGTTTTTTATTTGTATTTTTTCTGATCTAGTTGTGGTTATCCAGTATGTTTATTAAAACATAACAGTAGGGCTTGTTCTATTGCAGCAAAATTGGCACATCCGAGAGAGCAATGGTCATTGGCCTAGGTGGCCTTAATCTGTTTGGGGTTATTATCCTTGGAACCATGTTAAAGTATGTTCTTCACATGATGCGTAACATCATTAGTTGGTTTTTCAATTTTTTTTTTTTGTTTCAGTACCCTCACTTCTGTTTTTCATTTCCCGACAGAGATATGGCAGTTGCACCCAGTAGCTTCATTAAATTTGTAGCCGACATATTTCCTCTTCTTCAGGTACTGACTAATATTTCTCAGTTCAAACAACTAAGTTCTTCAATAGTGGAAAATGAAGTTATAAATTATCTTTATGAAGGAACATTTTGATATAGGTTGATGATATTGCTAATTTTGGGAATTTGATGGCAATTTTATTGCGGCAAATTTAAGATAGGCTAATGTTTGGGTGGCAAGTTCTAGGAAGTTGGGTGTGGTCACTTTCTTGATATCTACGTAATTTATGAAGGAAGATAAATTGAAGATGAAGAAAATTGTTGGAGGACATGATAAATAATATGATCAAGTATTCTTTGGCTCTTAGCATTTTTGGTTAACCCCTTGAGTATTGTTTCAACTCCCAGCTACTCCTAGCTAATTTCTTGATTATTGTTTCAACTCTCAGCCTCTCCTGGGTGACCTTGTTCAAGTATTCTTTCACAAGCCACTTCCTGGCTTAATTAAGTATTCTTTCACAAATCATTTTGCCTTCATCAAGTATTCTTCATAAGCCGAACATGGTTTAACCAAGTATTATTTGGCAATCACTCCTGGCCGATAAACGAGTATTTTTTACCAAACAACCACTTTTGGCAAAAATAAGATTATTTGAGTGGTGATCACTGGATCACAAGTTGTTCCCTAGAGAGAAATATCGTCTATAGATGTGTATAAGATTTGTGCACTCTCTTCTAGTTTGCTAATGGAACATGAACAATGTTCTTTGTGAAGCTTTTGATGGGTGCAAAAGTTTTAGCAGCAATTCAATAATGTACAGCATAGTCTCTCCTCTTCTTGATGAATGATTTTATATAGGCCCGGGAAGAAGATAGCCGTTGCAAGATTGTTTCTAGTAGCTGAGCAACTTTAACTCTTCTATATGTCTTCCTTCACCTTGAATGTGAAGGATGCATTAAATGCACTCTATGGAGCATTACATGCCCTTTTCTTCTTTTACTTAACCTTCCAATAACTAGATGTATTTATCTTTTCTTGGGCAGTGTGCCTTTGCTTGACTTTGTCTAAAGTGTAGAGCTAACGAAGTAGATAGTCTTTCCAGAGTTGTCACTGTTAGCGTCAGGGACTTGTTCAAGAAAAAAAAACTTTAGATTATTTGATGTGGCTTGTGCTTGCAAACAAATCTTCTTAGTAGATTGAAGTAACAAATTCGTTGTGACATACAATAAGCATACATGTTTTAGTGTAGAACCGGATTAGCTTAAATCTATCGGTATATCGTTTGATTTTGTAAAAGCTTTATTAGATGTAAATTAATATTGCACAGTTTTATATTGTTCGTTAGACGTAACACTTGCGTCTTACATGATCTATTGTTGAACAAAACTATTGTTTTATAGACAAAACATGATCATGTTTATACTTAGTTATCTTCAACACTTAATCAAAATCATAAGATGTTAAACTTTTGCTCTAACAATCATACTGAGATGACTTTAATACCTAGGTAATGGTATTGTGATAAAAAGTCTGCCATAAGCATTGTCCATAATCCAGTGCAACATGATAGGACTAAACATATTGAAATTGCAAATCTTGATTGAGGCATAGTTGTTACAACTTGTTTCTACAAGATTTTAGATAACGAACATCTTCACTAAAGGGCTTCCTCAAGGTACATTCCAATATCTTGTAGGTAAGTTAGGAATGATTGATATTCATTAACAACTTGAGGGAGAGTGTTGTAAATAGCAAATTAATAGGATAGAAAATATTCTCAATCTCCATAGGAATTAGGAAAAAATATCTCTAGAATTTTCCTATTTATTTCAACATATTTTTGTTTCTTTTTCTTAAAGGTTTTGATTATTACAAATAGACATTATGAGAATGTAATTTGTGTGATTGATATAATAAAATAATTCTTTAGTTTCCTATTTGATCATTGTGAAACAGAAACATTTTATATGAGTTATATTCTGTACTTAATCATTCAAGGCTTTTATAATCATGTAAAGTTACCAGTCTTAGTTTTGTTTGACTATGGAAAGCCTTTTTGATTACAACTTTGTTACGTGTCTAAATTAACCGTTAAATGCATGAATTGTTGTAGCATCTAACATCTTGTATTTGACTAGTGGACAGTCTAGTGAGCTATAGCATGTGCAAAACACACATTAGAAGATTCATACAATACTGCATATATATATACTTGTTTCTACAAGATTTTAGATAACGAACATCTTCACTAAAGGGCTTCCTCAAGGTACATTCCAATATCTTGTAGGTAAGTTAGGAATGATTGATATTCATT
>Ga0123340_1003044_pt1 | contig 15508 bp, 3 predicted proteins | sample SirMexnodulemix_FD_89961 | JGI IMG/M metagenome (GOLD analysis project Ga0123340, IMG submission 89961) | Root nodule microbial communities of legume samples collected from Mexico - Siratro Mexico nodule mix | ecosystem: Host-associated > Plants > Roots > Nodule | place: Mexico: Nepantla... | reverse complement strand
ATTTCTCAGGATTTAAATAATTTTTTTTAATTAATAAAAAATGTACTCATATATTTGTTTCACATTTGAAAATTTTAAAAAATTAAAAAAATTATTTAAATAAAAAAAAAAAAAAAAAAAAGTTGAGGAGGTGATCTGAAAATATAAAGTGGGGACTATAAAAGGTAGCTTTCACTTTTAGGATTTTCAGTTTTTCGTCATAAAAATAAGAATTGGGCGGGACATGTCAAGATTTCATATTCCTGAAAATAAACAGCGTCTTTCGGTTTGTTTTCACTTTAATATTTTTTAATATAATTATATTTGTCTTATTTTTTATTGTCTTATTTTTTATTGTCTTGATCAAAGATAACATAACACCTCATATTGTTGTAAAAATGTAGTTATTGTTTAGACTAAATGTTCAAATGCATAGACAGTGGTGCGCTCACTAATAAGTATCTAAATAAAAAATTATTCATGAAGAAATTACTACTCTTACGCAAAAACAACACCAACACTATAACAATCTTGGTAAACAATATGACTTATATTGGTTGAGGAATAAGATTTTCTTTTACACCTTTTCTTGGATGTCAAATTTTAACGACAGTTTATTTTTTCTTATCTTTAATTACTATAAACAATTGACATTTAAAATAAATGTATGTTAACAGTGTTTCTCTCCAAATAAATATACATGAAGAGGTCTGTTCTTAACTTCCTTCAGGTATAAATTTTGAAGAAAAAAATTAGGTATGTCAACAATTACACAAATATTTTTATAACCTCAAACAAATTAGTCGTCAACATTATGTCAAACTTGTGTTTTTATGATTTTACATGATTTCAAACAAATCTCTAGCCATTTTTTATTTTGAAACTCAGTAATAACAATAATACTATCTTATTAGTATATGTGAGTGATAAATATCATCAGTAAATAGATTGGTGAAATTAATTACATGACTACTATGCTTAATCAAACCTTTAAAATTAAAAACCTTGATGATCTAACATATATTTTGGTTTTTTTTCTCAAGGTAGTAATAAATAATAAAGGACTTCTCAACCTAAATATATTCTGGATCTTCTCAATCCAACATGAATATTTGTCTTAACTTACTGTTTCCGTAGTATGAACTTTTTGTCACGGTATATATTTAGAACAATGACTAAAATTTGTGAAAAGAAAACTGATGATCATATCTCTAATGTTTCGAATAACTCCCCTTTTATTTTGGAGACATGTTGGGATAAATCTATCATTTAAACACGTTTTTTTTAGCTAGTTACTAAATTTAACAACAAAGTTACTAGATACTTATATTACATATTTAACACATTTAATATCTTCAACATGAATTAGAAGTAACAAAAGAACTTATATATAAAAAACAATTGATTAAGAATATATTTTCATGCATTTAAGTTTTATTTTAATATATCTCATACCTAAAAATCATGAAAGAACAAGAAATATGTGAGTGTTGCTTTTAACTATTAATATGGACTTCTCTAAATAGTTTTACTAATGAAATAGCTTAGATACATGACAGAAATATCATTCAAATGAAAACTTTATTCAAGACTTATTAGTTAATTACTTTAGGATAAAATTAGATATTTACTTTTATTTCATTTTTTTTTGTATTAATCATTTATCATTTTTTTATTAATCATTGTTGCTTTATTCTTTCCCAATTCCTCTTTTACTTTGTTTTTTTTTTTTAAATACTACTGCTGAGAATAATACCTTGAGATGTAACACTTTTTAAAAATAACTTATGTGTAACATAATATATTGATAACATAGATTATTATTGAATTTATTAATAATTATTTCTTATGGAGAAATCTTAATGTTTAAGGAAATCAAGTTTAATATTGTTGAGATCAATGACATGGTGGTTAACTATTCATATATTTATTATAAATTTATTTTATTGTAATTTTAAAATACATACATATATATATAATTTGATTTTCTCTTTTTAGGATTACTTCAGTACACATTAACCATTGAGAGAAAATGGTAAGACATTGGTGAAAATTTCCTGTGGATATAATTTTTGTATACCCGTTATTATTATTCTTCTCCTATTGTTCACCCACATAGTTCAAGTTTCTGAACTTCCAATATAAAAGAATATGAAAGAAGACATAAAGATAGAAATAATGATAATATTTAATGTATAACCAAATTTATTATATTACTTCAATCAATTTTATTAGTTTTTTTAAAATCTAAATAATTTTATTTATTTATTCTTTCCTCCTTTATTTTGCAGCATTCCCTTTATCTAATCAAAAGCCTTAGAGGGTTATAAATAAAATAATATTTCAATACAAATTGTCTTTTTACCACGACATTGAATTTTACGAGTTAAACAGTAACTCGTATAAATATAGAAATGCTACGTAAGTAATAATAATAAAGATAAAAAGATAAACCCAACATAATGAAGTATGTTTAGATGACTTTGTAAAAAAAAAAAAATACTTTTCTGGTTATTGCAATGCTTACTAATCACGTGTCCCAAATTTATGAATAATCTGTGGAAGTAAACTCTCACTTAACCACGGTGTTAGTGGTGATACAATAGAAGAAAATTGTAACACTTAGAACAGGAATGGAAAGCTATGGATGTCTCACAACATAAAATTGCAAAGCATAAAAATATAAAAAAAAATAAATAAAGAAATTTGAACGAAATTAACAATTTCCCACAAATATGACACAAGGCCTTAATTGCTTCCTCCAATTTACCAGGTATGAAAAGGGTTTTCTAAAAGACATTGAGCAAGAAGTTATTAGACACAGGTCATCACTCCAGAACTAGTGAATTTTGAAGCACATTTTAAATAGGCCTTTTGACAAACATGTTGAGAGCACAGTTTTAGGGTTCATCGTTCTTCCACTCGAGCAAGAATCCCCGAATCCATTATTTCATTTGATCCTCGATTTCAACACACCGATTCTCGTTTCTGGTTAATCCGAATCCAAAATCGCAAGAACAAGATGGGCGTGGGAATATCGTTTCTCATAGCGCTGAAAGCAACAACGCTCTTCCTGTTCTTCGTGTACCTAAAGAACCTCGGTTTCACTCTCTTCTCTCTCCCTTTCCTCTACGCTTCGCTCATCTCCTTCTTGGTCTCCATCGCCTCTCTCCCTTCCATCGACCTTCCCATGCTTCTTGGAAAAACCACCGACGGAAGCTTCCCTCTCTTTTCACTAATAATTTTCAGCCCTTACATCTACTTCGTTCGCGTTTTCTCTATGCTCCGAAGGCTTCGAAGCGGAGAACCTCCTTACACACAGGTTCACGACCATCTCTATGTCGGTGGCTGGCCGGCGTCGCCTCACATGCTGCCACCTGGCGACCCTGCCATCGTTGATTGCACGTGCGAGTTCCCACGTGTGAAGGACTTCACTGCGGGGTTGCCCTACCGCTGCATTCCGACGTGGGACACGAGGTCGCCTCAACCTGCTGATATTGAATCCGCTGTTAAGTGGGTCTCTCGACAGAGAGACCTCAACAGACCCATTTTCGTTCACTGTGCTTATGGTTAGTGAGCTTTATCAACTTGTTCAAGTTATATTCTTGGTGAATATGAATGCTCTTTAGTATTGTTTTTCTGTTTCTTATGTGCTGCTTAGAATCTGGTTGGGATAACTCAAAAGTTATTTATATATATATAATCATAATATGTTTTTGTGTAGATAAATTTATTGATAAGTGGTCTTAAGGTAATTATATTCATTTAGTTGTAATGTAAATCAATTTTTACAGTAAGCAGAAGAGCACGTTTCAAAGTTGAAGGGGAAAAATTGTGGGAGGGGAGAAAACAATGATGATATGTTCTGAGAATAGATTTTTAGTTCTTTGTCACCGTGTTGTTAAACTTGTCCATTTGAACACAATATAAAATATACTGTGAGAAAATAATCATAAATTACAAATTTATGAATTCATAAAAACAACTCATTTTTTTGGAATATTTTTTTACAAATTTTAGTTATTGTTCTAATATATACAACTGAAATTGCTAACAACCGTTTTTTATCCCAAAACAGCTGAAATCTCTATCAACAATTTTTGTCAAACATGTTCTATACATAAAACCATTGTGGAGAACTTTGTGCTTTTCAAGGCATACATTGTTTCTTTTATATTAAAATTTAAAACCTGTGAGCCACTTTTTCATGGACCTTGACTCTTTGTAATGTAACCATTTGAAGTAATCGATTGGTGTTCCCTTGTATTAGTGTTGCTGCCTTGTCTTTCGTGTGATCTATGTCTTCTAAACAGTTTATGCAAATTGCAACCCTAAGACCCTGTTTGGATAACAAACCTTTCATTAAGAACTTTTGTTCTAACCGGAAATTGAATGCCTTTGGACTTAGTTCTTTGTGTAAAATGTTCACCAATCTTTAAGTCTGAGTCAAGGTGTTGATTGTAATGAAGTTTGAACATGACACCAAATGGAGATCTACTTGTGAACGATGCTTTGATGTTCAGGTCAGGAAGTGAATAGAAGAGAATAAGTAAAAATAAAGTATAAGATTGAGATTAAGCTGAAGTTGAAGTCTCCTTGTTGTGGACTTACAAATATGAGAAGTTTATCCAAACAAGACATATATGAAATATGACCTCTTAAGTGATGGTTTTCTGTTTTGACAGACATTCATAATTCAATTTGTATTTTGTAACTCAATGGTCAATTATATGATAAATGATAATTTATTCTGTCTTCTGTTTGCTTTAATTGCTGTTGTCCAAACAAGGGACTTGACTTCAGCAGACTTTTGAAAAAACCAATAATTAAGGTCATTTGCAATATTCTCTGTCCTCTGAATGACTTATTGGAATTTAGAAAAGGAAAAGATAGAAGAAGCGTTGGACAAACAGTTAAAATGGTTGTAATGTAACCAATCAAAGGATTCCAATTATGTAAGGTTATAGATCTTTGAACCCCAGCATCGCTAAATGAAACAATATAGAACCGAGACAACCAAGAGAGGAAAGAATCTGATTACAATAATAATGCATGTTTTGGGTATTGTATTCTATTTTCATCAATTCCAACTAGAAAAGGTTTGACATCGCTAATGGAGTTGGCATTTTGCCTCCTTCATGAAGAATAATTTTGGCTTCATATTGTTCTGGTAGTTTATCTAAGGTTGACTCTATGATCGTCAGTGAAGATTGATAAATGCAATCCTTTGCTCGACAAGAAGAGAGTTGTTAGTTTTGATGTTGAACAAAGTTTACACATTAAGTATGCCCTTTCAGTGTTCTGCATTGCAGTGTTAAACTGGGAATAGAATTGACCCAAAGGGGATGTACATTGTTTTGACAAGTGGATTTGGGTCCGCCCTATTTTGAAAGGGAAACCTAGGGGAAATGAAAACTAAGAATAGAATGAAATGTATCGTTCGAAGGCTGAAAAACAAATTCTCACTAAGCATCAGACCATCACCAAGTTTAAATTTTGTTAGGTGAGAAAAAATATTAAAGATAAACTGGTTGCTTTGCCGCTCATTATTAGTAGCATTGACATATTCGTTGATGTGTCGCGTTTTAATGGTCACCCGTAACTGGTTGTTAGTCACTTTGTAGTTGTTCTTCATTATTTCGATCACTGCGTGAGCTGCAAATACGAAGATATTATTTTTAGTTAGGAATATTATTACAGCTGCTATTTTATCGACGAGGTAGATTATATGACCTTATCAATGTTGCCTTTATACTTATTTTAGTTTTTTGTTTTTTGGTGTAAAGGTCATGGAAGAAGTGTAGCAGTTATGTGTGCACTGTTAGTAGCACTAGGCATCACAGAGGATTGGAAGAATGCTGAGAAGCTGATCAAGCAAAAACGACCTTACATCCGGATGAATGCTCTTCATCGCAAGGCCCTTGAAGAATGGTCCAGACACAGATTGTCTGCTCCGAAGAAGTAGATTAGACATACATGAGAGTGGGTTCCTCCAGTTAATCTGATTCTTTTGGTAATTTCATGGTATGATTGTTTTCCATGCAGTTGCAAACGAAGAAGGACTATAGATTCTCCTCTTGCCTTTACTTTCTTAGCGTTCTTGTTTTCCAGTGAACCCAAAATCTTATATTTGGTTCTCATACATGATTGCCAATTGTTCTGTAGTCAGCTTCTTCTGCTTTGATCGTGTTGAAGCTGATGGGAATAGTGGGATTGCATACCATGAGAAGCTGTAACATCAATAGACAACATTTCATTGTGTAATGTCCATGAACGATGATTCCATGTGTAGTTTGTTGGTAAATACAAGTCATGCCTTATGTCAATTGTTTTTAGTCAGGAACTATATCAAAATGAAGCTTTAGTTTGAAAGTGATACGTATAATTTGCTAGAGTTGGAATAAGAAAGAACAAAATCGAACAAGACGAATCATTTTGTTACCCAACGCATAAATGTTCAACTTGTTCATTGCATAAGGATTGGTATTGTTTTCCCTGAGTTTGTTATGACACAATAAACATGCAGGAATTTATTATACAACATTTTCAGTCCGATTTTTAATTTTAAATGAAAAACATTGAAGGGTTTGTGATTAGAGATGTTCCAAGCAATATTGATAAAAGATGTCTAGTTAAGGTTAAGAAGAAGATGCATTGGTTGATGTGGAGCCATAATGCTCCATCTTTGATGAATCTGAAGATACTTCAATTTTTTTGTCAACTAAAAGATGTTTTAGCTTAGGTTGAAAATATATATTGATTCAGACCAACTAAAAGATGTTTTTGATTGAGATTAAGACGATGATGTTTTAATTAAGATCACAGTGTTTTAATTGAGATCAAGTTGAAAATACTTCAATTGAAGCTGATTTGAAGAACATTTAGTTAAACATACTTTGACCAGAGTTAAGGTGGAATTTTCTTAGTAGGTCTAATGCATATTAAGATAAACAATTCTTAACAAAACTTTCAAAAAGTAAATATTTAGATTTTGTTTTTGTTTAAATTTTCCCCAAAACTTTTTCCAATATTTTCTAGTTTTTTCATTCAAACCTAAAAAACATAACAATGTAAAACAAATATACTATTTTCTAATAAAATGATTTTTTTGTTAAAATGTTAGAAAAATATTTTAAATTTATTATTACATGAACTTATAATTGTAATAATTTTAGTTCACATTTTACTTCAAAGAAAACTAGATTTGAGCTAATTTTCTACTATATTAGAGGTTACACTCCCATATCATTGTTTATATGAATCTTTTAAAAAATTTCTTTTGGTTATTTTTACAAAATTATCTAAGATTTTAATAGTGTTATTTTTCAAATTTATTTTTCATTAGTGAATATTTTTTGTTAAAGAAAAGAGGAATATAGTAAAATAATTTTTGGACTCTTCTCTCATATAGGGATAAATTGTGGGCTATATTACTTAAGACGCATTAATTAATTAGATGAATAAAGTTAGGAAAAATAATTTTTAGAAATTTAATAGCATTAATTGATTTAACTAAACTCATTGATTTCCATTCAGTGATTAAAGGGGTCTACATTAATTAGTATTAAACTCACTGATTTCCATTAATTGATTAAGGGGACTTACCTTGACAGCAGTAGAGGTTAAGGGCCTACTTTAGTTTTTAAATGTTTTTTATAGAATAAAAGAATAGGTTCACTGTATTTAGAGAAAATGAACATAGTTAAATTTATTCTAAATTAGGTTATTGAAAAAGGCTTCACTTAGGTTTTTTTTTTTTTTTTTGATGGATTTGAAAAAATTTGAGTGGATTGTGTATGGATGATAAAGTTGTTTGGATTAATAAATAGATGGTAAGATTTAAAGGAATTTGAAAGAAACGTCTGTGAAAGTTTGAGAATGATTTAATAGATGTTATAGATTTTTTATTTTTTTAATTGATATATTTGTGAAGTTATTAATTGATCCTTGTGAAATAATTGACCCAACTGTATTTTACATGACACAGTATATTACTATGAGTGTTTTGTAATTCCAATTATATTTTTTTATCATTTTTATTTTAATTAAATTTTTATTTTTTATTGTCGTACTTTTTTTGTTTTTGGTAGAAGTAGTAGGTTGATATAAACCACGGAATTGTAATTGTGAAACAAAATTATCTTTTTGCTAAGATTTGAAAATTTATTCTTTGTTAAATATATTCTCAAACTTGGTTGGAAATACCCATAAAAGTATTATGAGAAAGTTAGTATGGGTATGAATAAATAGTAAAGAGACACTAGTCTTATTTATTAATTATAATTCATTGTTATCAACTTCCTTAGTCAATTTTTATTAATTATCTTAATCAACACTTAATTCAAAATGTAAGGAATTCGTTTTCTAAATCAACTAAATATATATATATATAGGTTTGACTTAAAAAAATATCAACTATAATGAATTCATCTTCTAAGTCACATAGTGAACTAAATATCTCAATTTAACTTATAGAAAATGTCAAGTGTGATGAATTCATTTTCTAAATCACATAGCGAACCAGATATCTTGGTTTAACTTATAGAAAATGACAAGTGTAATGAATTTGTTTTTTAGATCACACAACGAACTGAATATCTTGGTTTGACTTATAGAAAATGATAAGTGTAATGAATTCGTTTTCTAAATCACATCACAGATATCTCAGTTTGACTTATAGAAAATGATAACTATAATGAATTCGTTTTCTAAATCACTTTTGACTTATTGAAAATGACAAGTGTAATAAATTCGTTTCTAAATCACACAACGGTCCGGATATCTCGGTCTGACTTATAGAAAATAACAAGTGTAATGAATTCGTTTTCTAAATCACACAACAATCCAGATATCTCGATTTGACTTATAAAAAATGACAAGTGTAATAAATTTGTTTTCTAAATAACATAACAAACCATATATCTCATTTGACTCGTAAAAAATGACAAGTGTAATGAATTCATTTTTTAAATCACACAGCGAGTTAGATATCTCAATTTGACTTATAGAAAATGATAACTATAATTAATTCGTTTTCTAAATCACACAAGTTTGACTTATTGAAAATGACAAGTGTAATAAATTCATTTTCTAAATCACACAACGGTCCGGATATCTCAGTCTGACTTATAGAAAATGACAAGTGAAATGAATTCGTTTTCTAAATCACACAACTATCCAGATATCTCGGTTTGACTTATAAAAAATGATAAGTGTAATGAATTCGTTTTTTAAATAACATAACGAATCAGATATCTAATTTTGACTCGTAAAAATGACAAGTGTAATGAATTTATTTTTTAAATCACACAACTTATAGAAAATAATAACTGTAATTAATTCATTTTCTAAATCAAACAAGAATCAGATATTTCAATTTAACTTATGGGAAATGACTTTAGATAGAATTTCTAGACTAGATTCAACGTTCAGCTTGGAAATAAATAAGCAAGTTATACAATTTTACATTCCTTTTATTTTTTTGCTGGGTCTTGTGACCCAGTTAACCATTCTCAAATGTTTGGTTGTTAATCAGAAGATGCACCATCACCTGAGAAATGTAGTAGCCTTAGAAAAAAGCATCTGCAAATATCAATCTTCATGTCACAAATTTAATTGCTATATGCATAGGTGATTGTTCAATTTAGTATAGCATTCAGGTTGAAGCCAGGCATTCCCTCAACCTAAACCTACAGAGAGGGTTCTCCTTTTACGGTATGCATCCTAAACCTTTCACATATAATACTGTTTTAAAACTTCGAAATTCAATTGAGTTTACTTGGTTTATTCATATTTTTTAGATCTATTAAAAGGTGTAGTCTTGTTCTTTGAAGGTGACTTGACATTTATATGTAATTTGACCCCAATTTCAAAGTTATGTGCTTGAGTGTGACCTAAATATTATTGGGGCTTCGCTTTGTTTATTTTAATCTATATTAACCATTATCATTAGGAGACTAATCTTCCATTAAAGACTTAATCAGACCTAAAACCTATGACCCCACATGAGAATTCAATGAACTTAGGCAATTTGCAAAGGTCACATGAAACAGAGAGCACGAGTGGTCATAACATCCTGCGCCGACTCCACCTCTGACTCGCCAAGCATTCAAAGGGTCACTTTCCCATAAAAACCCCAACCCACCAACTTTTTTTTTTTTGATTCCACTGTCCTTTTGTATAAAACTCTCTTTCTTACCCTCATTTTCATTCTCACTTCTACAAAGTCACCCTCGCTGTCATCTCTTGGCCGTAAGCCTCTCTGCCCACTTTTTTTGGCTTCTTTTTCCAGTCTATTTATTGATTTTGGATTTGGGGTTTAACTTGATGTGCATGCAGATTACAAGCTCTTGCTTTTCTATGTTGTTTGTTTGTGATGAGGTTTTTGTTTTACTGGGTGGTCTTTTTTTCTGTCTGGTACACGGATCTTTTGATGTTTTCTGTTGTTTGATCCACACCCTCTTTCCCATTTCCGTGGATTTTTTTAATTGTTTGTGAATTTTTCAATATCTGTTGCTGGGAGGAAGAGGGGTTGAGATGGGGATTAATATGATGATATGAGGAGAAAACCTTTGTTATGGAAACAAAAAAAAAGGTGCGAGCTTTTTGGATGATGTTCACTCTGGAGGAGAGCTCTGAGTTTATGATTACTGCATCTTTTTACAATTTCACCAACAATCCCTAGTATTTTGGAGGAATTTATCAAAACAACTTTTTATAAACTTTGATTTGGTTACTTGAAAATATTTATGATGAGAGATAGATTAACTTAAGTTTGTGATTATATAGTACCATCCTCGTCCTACAATTTCTTAAACTAGTGTAGGACGGTGGTGATGTTTACCTCACCAAGCATACCTTTTTATCTGCCCCAACAATGATTTTTAAGATGCAGCTGATTTGATTTTCATAATTTAGGCTAACTATATTTACATGGTTGCAACGTGTCTGGTATAATCCTTTATCTGGCTTCGTTATTGAGAAGCAATTTCTGGCAATCTGAGTTATCCTGTATCCTAGAGTGGAGCAAAAGCAAAATCAAATTTTTGAACCTTTGAAAAATGTACTACCTTCCAACTTTTAGTGCATGATAGCCAATGTTGTCATTTTTTCCTGAAAAAAAAAATCCCAAATACTGTCAGTATGACGCTGATTTTATGATTAGTTCAAATATTGCCACCTTATCTGGTTATTAAGTTGCTTGTTAGTTCATATAACAATAAACAAAGTTACAAGAGGATATCAGTTATATTTTATATGTGAACTTGAGTAATCAAGGTTTGTACTTGAGTTTGTTGAGTCGTTTTAATGGCAATTTCTTGAGTTTTTCATTATTTATAAGGAAGTCCAACCTTGACTGTTAAGTATTCTGATGGTGTTTGGATGTGTATGTTCCATTTCTGGCTAAATTGTTTGCTGCTCGTGCTTGTACAGATTACTTTTATTTTTTGACAATAATTTTTCTATTTAACTTCTTAAACAGTTATTGATTACTTTACACATTGTCTTTAGTGGTTTAACACCTTCTCAACTTATCCCCCGAAGTCATCTTTTTATTAAAAGCAAAAACTGAAGTTGAAAAAGTTAAAATGCCTTTATAGTTAACTCGTAAACTAACGTTTTTAAACTAAAGTTGAGGAGGTTAGGTATGGCAAGGAAAATTTGAGTAGTTAATTGAAAAGGGCCAAATCATGGAGGGGCTTTGTGTAATTTATCCTTGATTCTTTTGCCATTGTTGTTCTAATGTTCAATATATGTTTGAAACCTGTTTTATGACTGTTGTGCTGCTCAATGAATAATTTGTCTGAATGATGAGTGTGACCTTGTTTCACACCGTTGTGTTCTTCTTCCTGTTCACTATTCTATTCCCATTAATAAGCTTATAGTGATTTTCTATGTGGTTAATCATACAAAAAAAATTGACCTGTGTTTGGATTCAGGTGTAAACATGTCAGCTGTGAATATGTCCACCTTGACACTTCCAAGAGCTTCCTTGTCTGGACCTGTGCCTGCATGGAGATCTTGTGCTCTTTTTAAGAGTCCATCATCTGTTAGTTCTGTGAAGAATGTGTCTAAAGTGTTTGGATTGAAATCATCACCCTTTAGAGTGTCAGCAATGGCAGTCTATAAAGTGAAACTGATTGGACCAGACGGTGAAGAGAATGAATTTGAAGCCCCTGATGACAGTTACATTCTGGATTCAGCTGAAGAGGCTGGAATGGAGCTGCCATACTCATGCAGAGCTGGAGCATGCTCTACTTGTGCAGGTAAACTGGTTTCAGGGGCTGTGGATCAGTCAGATCAATCCTTTCTTGAAGAAGAGCAAATGAAGAATGGTTACCTTCTCACATGCGTCTCATACCCGACATCAGATTGTGTGATTTACACCCACAAGGAGGAAGATCTCTGTTAAGTAATGATGTTTTGTCTTTTGTTTATCTCTTAATAAAGGTTATGGTCGGTAGATGTATTGTGAAACTCATTTGGTGTTTGTTAAACATTTCTAATGGTTCAAAGTTTATGTGGAACTTGAACCCTTTAATATGTAGCCATTAGTAAGGTCTTGTTTCACCTATAATATTTTCAAACTTAACTTCGAAATAAGAGTTTTAATTAAAAGCTTTGTCCTTTTTAGTTTAAACTGTTTCAGGATGAAAATGGGAGAGGCTTGTGTATACAGTTATTCTTTTTTTCAGTTACTTTGGTTAAAGTTGTTTCTTCTATAAAAATTAATTAATTTTGAAGTACCTTTTTTTTAACATTTTGTACCCTGCTACCTATAGGATATAAGTTTCATCAGAATAGTACTGTTGTGGTAGCCTAGTTTGAATGTGGAGTATGATACGTTATAACATTTATTTTGTACAACTTAAGTGAATGTCGGTCTTTTTTAAATGTCTTAGTTTTTTATGTTCTGATATGAATGATTATATGAGCTGTTTCATTTGTACTTTTTTTCTGTGGGTTTTTTTTTTTCTTGGAAGAAGCTATTTACACCTTTTTTTTCCTCTCCATAGTCACTTTTTCAACATTTTTAAAATGCTCATCGCCTTCATATAGTCACTTTTTCACATATCTTAACCAAAATTTTCTGTAAAATGGCTATTTTTTAATGAGTTAATGAGTTAATGAGTTCTAGAAATTATTTTTCTTAGAAGAGTCCTTTTGTAAAATAAGATAAAAGATGTATGGGCCCAAGTTTTTGCATGAAGTAAGGAGCCCACCTAGAGAAGTTTTACATGATGCTTTAATTTTCAACACGATTAGCACATGAAAAAACGGGTAGATATCAAAAACATTATTCTTCTCCACTGTATGTAATATAATTAATGCACGTGAAATTACAACAACATCACTTTTTTCTATGTTAGAAATGCAGATTAAATAAGTTTTACTTCAAAAATATAAATATAAGTTCAAATAAATTAATTTCCTTAAACAGTTTTAATTCCATAAATTTATATACTTAAACTCTAAAAAAATATATAATGCACCCCCACTAATATCCAAATACTCGTATTTATTAGTTATTGGTATCCATTAAATATTTTTATTTTGTGAATTTTATCTGTAGGTTTTACTCGTAAATATCCTCGGTCATAAACTTTTGGGTGAGTGAATATTTTTATCTTTTATAATTATATAATTTGATTTTCTAGGTTTGTTAGTGTTTGCCACTAATTCAGATGCTAATTTTTTTCCTTTGGGAATGATCCAAATTAAGCATATATTCTATCAAAGTCTGTATGATTTTCTGTGGATTATTTTTTTATTTTTACAATAATTAAAAACATAAACCCAAAAGTCAGTCTACCCAATTTTTAAAGCCACACAAGTGAATAAAAAATTCATAACTTGTGTTTGATAAAATGTTCTTAAACCAGTTTTGCTGGAAACTAGACTAAAAAGTATTAAAAATAAACTCTGAAATTAAACAAAAATGTTTTGAGATGAAAGATATCAAACTTAGAAGTCCACTCCAACTTCGAAAATTCAGAAGTAATTCAAATGAAGCCACGTAATTTCAACAATTTAATTGTATCAATTATAAAGAAATTTCAAAATGTAATTAATGATTATGAAGCAAGATTCAACATACTTTCCAACTATATATATGACCTACCTAGAAATTTTTACTTATGGCTGCATGTCAAATTGGTAAATTGGTAGGATTATAAGATTTTAAGTTCAAAATAAAAGAATGGAATTGAGATCCTGAGGCGTATCAGAAGAGAATAAAATATGTTTAGGGAATGTCAAAAGTAAAATAGTAATTACTCGTGGTTGGTTTATTTTATGAGAAAAATATTCCTTAAAGTTATTCTTGGGGCAGTAATAAAATTTACCCCGATTAAATGTATACAATACTTTTAAGGATTTATTCATAGTAGTGGAGAATTTCGTTTTGCAATATATATTAATGGTAAGGACCACTGTTATTTCTGTAAAATGCAAAGCATTAAACTTTATTTTAGATTTCATACATTAGACAAGGAAAAAAGAAAAGAAAAGAAAAGGTCTAAAGTATAAAATTATAATATTTTATTCTATATCGTTAGGTATCAATACGATGTCGGATAGATATTCTATCTAATAATAATAAGAGTTATACTCTAACAATTAATATTTAATAAACATTTTAAGAATGAACATAAAAAATATAAAAACCAGTGGATTTTAGAAAAACACTACAAATTCATAAAAAAAAAGTCTATCCCATTCTACCAATAAAGTGAAACACACGTTTTAATTAATAAAAGAATTAGAAAAATCACCTATACTTTTTTAAGTTTTCGCTCAATTTATATAAACTTAAAATATAATCGAATTCTATTCAGTAATTTTTATTCTATTAAAGTATGTTAAAATAGGCACTAACAACTTATTTATTACTCAAGAAATAAATGAAAAAAAGGAAGATGAGAGCAACAAGAAAAATAAGAAAGAAAGAGAGAAATATAAACATAATATAAATAAATAAATAAAAAGAAAGTGCCTTCTTAGAGGGAGAAAAGGGTAAGTGAAGTATAGTATTTTCCCGCCAAACGAAAAACCAATCGTTTAAGGTTCCCGCTTTGTTCCTTCTTACGCGCATTTTCCTTTTCAAATTGCATTTCTCAGTCTCTCTCTGTCAAATTTCGCAGAAGCAGAAGGGTTTCTTTCCAATAATTCAAAGGTTCACTTTTCGCTCTCTTATTCTGCTCTGCTTCGGTTTTATTTTCTATTTCTTTTTTCATTCTGAAACAATTTTTATAGCGTAATTTTCAATTCTCCTCCTATTCCGTTAATCTCGTTCTTTTGAGTTTTTACATTTAGAATTTTATTCACTATTTTGCCTTAGATTTAGGGTTAGGTGATCTGTTACATACAACGCCCATGTTCATTTTTTGTGCTCTCAACATGTTTGTGTAAATTCCTCTTAGACATAATGTGTCACGGTTGTTCGTTTTCTTTTTGATATGTGTATATTTGTGGTGGGTCGAAGATTGAGGCTAGTTTTTTTTTTTTTTTTTTTTTTTTTTTTTTTTTT
>Ga0123340_1003038_pt1 | contig 15523 bp, 10 predicted proteins | sample SirMexnodulemix_FD_89961 | JGI IMG/M metagenome (GOLD analysis project Ga0123340, IMG submission 89961) | Root nodule microbial communities of legume samples collected from Mexico - Siratro Mexico nodule mix | ecosystem: Host-associated > Plants > Roots > Nodule | place: Mexico: Nepantla... | reverse complement strand
CAGTTGAAAAAAAAAAAAAAAAAACACGATTTAAATTCGCTATTTCATTTTAAAAAATTTTAATTAAATAAAAAATAAAAAAAATAAAAAAAAAAATAAAAAAATAAATAAATTTAAAAAAATTATAAAAAATAATAATAAAATATTAATAAAAATAAGAAGTAATAAATTATAAATTAATAATAAAATAAAATAATTATAAAAATAAAATATCAATAAATATTAGAAACTACAAAAAAATAATTATAAATGATAATTATAATAATAAAAATAATAAAATTGTGAAATGATAATAATAATAATAAAAAATTTATAAAATAATAATAATAATTTATTTTTTTATTTTAATTTTAAAATAATTGATACTTTTTATAATTTTATCAATTAAAATAATAATTTATTAATCACACCTAATAAATTAATTATACTCAATCTTAAATTAATTTTAATTATAATTTTATCTATTAAAAAATATTTTATCAACTATACCTATCACATCACCCACAATTTTGTATAAACCTTTTTTTATTTTTTTACTATATTTTTCTTAATCCAAACAACTAATTTTTTCACATATTTTAGTTTTAAATTAACTCAAATCCACTTCTTTAAATCCACTCCTCAATCTAAACAAAGCCTTAATTAGTTATATTGATTTATTGGATTTAATTTAAAAAAACTAATGAGAACCCAACTCATCCCTCCATTCAAAGTTTTGTTCTTATTAGGTATCTCGATTGTAAATCTTCAACACACAAGCAAAAGTTAAATACAAAAACAAAAAAGTCTTCTCAAATTTAAAATTAAAGCAAATAACACAAATTCATACATTTTATAGATTTCTTCGTTTCTCTTTAATAAAAAAAATCAATAACTAAGAGAACACAAAATGACCAATTTCCAAGTCTCCTCCGCCAGCACCATTTAGTGTTCATCATCTAACCCTAGCAGTCCCTCAAAAGTATCAAACATATTCCATCTTCTGAATCAAGAGTAACCTTGCTTGTATTTGCGAAAGAGCTCATCCGTTTTGGTATTCCTAAAGGCAAAGCACCCTACCAAATACACTGCAATTAAAGCAACAAGGGTAACTATCAATATCACATTGGCCCTTCTCCACTCCACCCTAAGGGTTGCCAACAAACCAGCTTTGCATGAGTCACAGTTGTAGCAAAGTTGTGCTTGGTCGTTGCTCCATTTCATGCAATCCATGTCTTCTGCCGTGTTGATGGGGCTAATCCAATACGTCGGGTTCACAAACGTGTAACCACATTTTGTTGGGGGCTTGCAGCACCCTGACTGCATGACATGAAAGTGCAAAAGGAATAAAGGGAAAAGATGAATAACATTTGGAAGAACAACACGTGCTTGGGGAATCCCCTTTAATAAATTATTTTAGCCTTTTCGTTCTCTCGTTTTTCTCCTTATCAGAAGCCAGATTTCTCAAATGATGGTTACTTGCACAACATATACTTTGCTTGGTGAAGAAGATTGCGTTTGAAGGGAAAAGAAAAGCTCAATGCTATGAAAGGGCAACAATACCGAACTTCAAAATATTCAGTTCTAGAGAAATTGAAAGAGGTGGATGAGAAAAAAATTGTAAAAAGACAAGGATATATGGAAGGTTTATGGAACTAATCAATTTGATTTATTTTCCTGGATTCTCTTCTGTTATCGTCCTATCACTTGAAATAGTGACCAAAATAATCTTCTTAACTCAGATAATCATGATGTTTTTATAAGCTTTCTTTCAGATTAGTTTAGCATCAAGAATTCAGAAAAAGTTTAGCATCAATAACTAAATTAATTAGTTCTTTAATTACAATGAATTACTTAAGTGGATCTTATTAGAAAATCAGAGTGTAATTAAGAAGAGAAGAAATTAGTTAATTACCTGAATGGGGGTTAGGTGTGCATTAAAGAAGTCCTGTGCCGTTCGGTAGCGTTGATCCAACTCAGCACATATATTTGATGACATAAGACACCTTCTAACGTTATCCCATCTGTTGGAGCTTCGTACTCTTCGACGAAGCCAAAGTGAGAAATCATCGATACGATATTCCAAGTAGGAGCGGTTTGGTTCAATGTTCCCATGGCCTCTAAGGGTCACAGCATACGTGAAAACCACCAAGCTAACAAGCAACGCAATAAGCACAAACATGGCAACCAGGTAGAACACGAGAAGCGAAGGGATTCTCCAAAAGGCTCCTACAAACCCTGCCAGAGCCACTACCAGTATCAGAACCCCCAAGATTATCACTGGCCATTGAAGAATTTTGACACACGAATCTGCTGGCTCTGTTGTTAGCCAGATCCCTGCAGCAATGATTGGAATTGAGAGAAGTACCGCAACCAAGTTGATGGCCCCTATCACATTGTTGCTGAGTGCCATTATGGTTTAATTACAAGGATGCTATTTGGTTCTTGATTAGTGGGGCTTGGACAATACATAGGTGGAGGTTGATCTCATGTTTTGGATACCAATATAGAGGAGTCGTGGTTACTAATTAACCCCACGTGAATTTGTTCCTTACCTTGGATACTGAAAAGCTTCTTTAGCAAAGTTATAGCATTTTAATAATAGGGGTTTTCATATTCTAGGAAGAACTTTTGGAAAGGAATACCTTGTATATTAGTGCAAAGGGAGGAGAAAGTAGAAAAGCCATGAGAGCAATGTAGGTCTTTGGAGAAATCACAAGAAAGAATCCAGTCGTCCTCACATTGCCTTTGCACTGGGGTTGTAGCTATTCTATCACTTATGCTATATTTTTTTTCAACTTTTCTCGTTACGTTATAATATCATTATCATTGTTTAAACTTGTGATGCTACTTGTACATTTTTTACCGCTCGTATTTTGTAGGGTAGACCAATGTTGAACTCACTTTCTTTCTTCTTCTTTTTTTTTTCACAGAAATAGTGATTTTAAAGAGTGATGCAAGTGTAGTAAGAGTGGCCTAAGATCATGAAGAAGGTAGCTTTTTTGAGGTAAGGATAAACATTTTTCTTAAGGACTTAATCATGATATTTTATAAACTTCCAGCAATAGAAATTTCTCGAATGATATATGAACGATCACGTAATATGTTAGACCAAGAGGATTTAGATGACTTCAAAGCGTGTAACAGTGCTACTTTCCTAAAGAAATATTTGTCCTCTATGAAGTTCCTGTTTACACTTGCAGTAGTGAAAACAGTCCGGACAAGTTCTCTGATAATTATCTGATATTCTTTGAGTTTTTCACATATAATATATAACAAACGTTTAAAACTAAACGTTCAAAACTTTTGAAAGTTTTACAACTTCCAAAAAACCAATTAACCACTTTAAAACCACCAAAATAAACTAACCATATTTTGATGACATGACACTTGAATTTTTAACATTTTGAAAATGTTCAACAATCCTCCGCCATTTTCAACATGTTAAGTATAGATCAATGATCCAAGAACAACTCAACCATTATATGCATAAATAATGGTATCTTACGATTTGAACCATTAAATTGTGAAAAGTTCATTACATCATATCAGAATCACATGGTAGAAAGTCTTTGAACCAGTATTCTATTTGATATGTAGCATAAACAATTCACGCATACAACATGCATCAAAAACTTGCTTTAAAATATCTGACACATTCAACACGGCCCTTGTGTCCCGTATCTTTCATGAATGTTTTTGGAGTCAAGCCCTTTAACTCCATGAAGCGGTCGCACTTCACATTCACATAGGTGGTCTTCATTTTAGCACCTCCGCAATTTCAGGACCTTTAGAAAACCATTAAGAGATTAACTCAACCTCCTCTTTTGACAAGCGGATACAAAGCACTAAGAACCTTGGGATGACAATTAATTGTAGTGCTTACAATCATTCTGATGATGTACTTTCACTACATTGAACTCAAAGACTTAACGTAATGTTAAGCATTGAGTTGAGTTTCCATCATTGATGATTTTTAGTCATGGGCTTGTGACTCATCCCCCTTGATGTTTTATTCATCAAGTCTCTTGGTAATCCTTTAATGAAAGGATCTGTCAAGTTTTGACTACAATTTCACATAGTCAATTATAATAACTCAATTGATATTAATTCTTTGACACAACTGTGTCTCAATCCAATGTGTTTGGATTTACTATTGTAAACATGATTTAACACATTTGAAAATTCTTGAATATTCTATTCCTTTTCATTTTCCTGCATGCAACATTTCTCTTCTACATGAAGATGGTTAATAAGATCATCAAAAGAAATATTCTCTCACTTATGTTTCAGAGTTTCGTTTAAACACAAAAAGTGACAATATTTCAATAATAGAAGAGACAATAACAGTAGTTCATGAAATTGTTCCATCACCCTTTAACCAAGAATCCTTATGAAAATAGTCTCCCAAATAAATTCCCATTGCAGCGGCTTTTGACGGAAACATAACCTGTAACTGTAATGGAAGTGAAAATAGAAAGGCACATCCAATGTTGCAAAGAATTTACCTATTTATTTAGAATATGGGTGCTGACCCACTTTTAAGCAAGTTGCCCTTTCGGTGACTCTTGTTTGAAACAGGAAAGCAATGTTAGTCTTCAGAATACAAGACACAATCCAACTTCATCCGAATCCAGCGTAACCCTCATCGTCTCCGATTGCATCGCCTTCTAATGATAATAGTTCAGATCTTGCATGTAACTAAAGCGTTTCTTTGGGGCTCACGCATCAGCTTTGCACAAAATTTTGGAAGCATATCAAAAATAAAAATTCCTGGAGAAGGTTCGTATATTATATTTCTAAAACCCTCCTCTGTATTTTCTTGAACAGAGAAATGTTGGAATGAAAAATTTCTTAACATCCATATTATATATATATCCTGATTCAGACGTGGATAATTCTCCATCAACCGTAGCCTGTAGAGTGCCCGCATTCGAATACTTTCGAAATCAATTTTCTTGGCAAGAACTTTTAAAAGAAAAGGAAGGTATAGACCTCAACGTTCTTGTTAACCGGAGATTGGAGGCGGAGAAAGCCATGCAGACAGAATTGCTTTTTCTCAGAGTTTGTGAACGCAATGAAAAACACTAGAGTCGTTTATCCTTAAGCAATCTAGCAAAATATTTCTTTAGATTGTTAGACCAAGAGGATTTAGATGACTTCAAAGCGTGTAACAGTGCCACTTTCCTAAAGAAATATTTGCCCTCTATACTGCAAGAGTCAGCAAATTTTCTTCAGGATACGATGAAGTTCCTGCTAGTGGAAAATAGTCCGGACAAATATTCTATGATCATTATCTTATCTTTGAGTTGTTATTGTTGAACATTTTCAAAATGTTAAAAATAACAACTCAAAGAAGATAAGATAATGATCATAGAATATTTATCCGGACTGTTTTCCACTACTGCAAGTGTAAACAGGAACTTCATCTTATCCTTAAGAAAATTTGTTGACTCTTGCAGTATAGAGGGCAAATATTTCTTTAGGAAAGTGGCACTGTTACACGCTTTGAAGTCATCTAAATCCTCTTGGTCTAACATAATAAGCACAATCTTAAAAGATAGGGAGAAGAGAAAAGAGCGAGTGAAGAAATAATATTTGTAAGAAAAGAAACTTTAAGTTACATGGCCATACATTCCCACAATCTTACTAGATTACAGAAAAGATCGATGAAAGTTATGAAAAAAAAAGGAGTCAACTTTGGGTAATGATAAACGTTCACATACAATGTGTAATGAATGTAGATTTAAGAGGAAATTAGTTGAACGGTTAATCAACTCAACTCTGCCTTTGTATTATTGTTGAGGGATTGTTTTCTTAGAAGAAACATAACTGCTACTGACGTATATCAGAATGGCAGCAAAGCAATATAAAGAAAGAAAAACCAAAAGGAAATGACGATGAGCTAATTTTGAAAAAACAAAAAATAATTTTATCCAGGAAGAAGGAACCAGAACCAATCCTTCCATACATTCTCTCTCTTCTAAGAGAAACTTTAATACTGTATGCTAGACCAATCATAACCACTCAGTCTAATGTTAGTTATTTTGGTTTTAGAACTTGTTATGCTTTCTTGATGCAAGGTATCACTAGCATGTGTGCATCTTTAATTTTCTGAATTTCTGTCTCATTTATCCCTACTCTAACTGAATTGCTTACAATGTATTGTTGTCTTCCTAAGTTGACTTAGACTTATCCATGCCCTTCCACTAGACCAAATGCTACTAAACATGTTGAGAACCTTTAATAATCACTCAAGATTCCAACATGGCAGTAGGTTGTATAACAAGATAGGATTCATCAGTGGTAATTGGTAATGAAACATATGGTTGAACATGATGACCTCTAACCAATTTCAAGTGGGATGCATGAAAGATTGGGTGTATTTTTGTAGTGGATGATAGTGATAACTTATAAGCAACTTGACTAACTCTCTTTATAATTGGAAATGGACTAAAATATCTTGAACTCAGTTTTCGATTCTTCGTCAAAGCCATGGATGCTGTCTATAAGTTTGGAGTTTCACTAGTACCATGTCTCCAATCTTCCATTCTTCAAACCTTCTTTTCTAACCAACATACTTTTTTCTAACCAACATACTTTTTCATATGCTGCTAAGACTTTTGGAGATTCATCTTTAACTTACCCATGACAATCTCTCTACAATAGTTGATCCTGAACTAAAATTGGATCATTTCTAGCAGGGACCTATTTCACCAATGTGGGAGGATCTTAACCATAAACAGTTTTGAATGGTGTCATGCCAAGATTAGTATAATAGGTTGTATTATACTAATATTCAGTTCAAGGTAAGAGTTTAACTCATTTCTTAGGAGTTTCATAAGCAAAACATCTTAAATACATTTTTAGGCATTTGTTTAAGGCTTCAGACTACCCATCAGATTGAGGATGATATTCAATAGACATGTTCAGAGAGGTACCACTCAATCTAAAGAGATGTTGTCAAAACTGACTTGTAAAGATTTTGTCTCTGTCAGAAACAATAATCTTAGGAAAACAATGCAATTTTACCACAATTTTCATGAAAGTCTCTACAACAACCATACTTAATCCGCCTTCAAGGGAGAAATATGATTGTACTTAGATAACCTATTAATTACCACAAGTATGACTGTATAACCACTTGATGAAGGAAGTCTTGTTATAAAATCCATTGCTAGATCCTCCCAAATATGATCTGGAATAGGTAATGGTTGAAGTAAACCTGAAGGAAGAGTTGTTTCTGTCTTGGCTTGCTAACAAATAAGACAGTTTTGCACATATTCCTTAATATCTCGATTCATACCATGCTAGAAAAATTAAGCAGAGATTCCACCCAAGGTTCTAACAAACCCAGCATGACCTCCCACAAGAGAATTATGAAACCCATGCAAGATTTTTTGAACTATCTCACTAGCAGCAGGAATAACTAGTCTACCTTTCCAAAAGAGAAATTGATTATGAATATAATAATTATGATTAGGGGGCTGATTTGCAATGCACAAGTCAAAAATGGCTTTCTAGGATTTGCTAATATAAACTCTCTGAGATTAGAGAGAATAGACAATTGAGGTTGAGACTAGGTCATAATGAAGGATCTTGATAGAGATTCAACAACTACGTTTTCTTTCCCAGGCTTGTACTCATTAGAGAAGTCATATCCTAACAACTTATGCAACCATTTCTGTTGTTTAGGAGTTTGAATAGCTTGATCGGTTAAACTCCTTAAACTTTTTTTATCAGTCCTAATGATGAACTTATGGCCAAGTAAATAGTGTCTAAACTTGGCAATGGCCTTAGTAATAGGATAAAATTCTCTTGCATAAGTTGATTACTTTTGCATACTAGGAGTCAACTTTTTAGAGAAGAATGTAATTGGATGGTGATTTTTGCTCAACATTGCTCCAATTCCCAAACCTGAAGCATCTGTTTCAAGAATAAAGGGATGAGAAAAATCAAGAAGATTGAGAACTATAGCTTTAGTAATAACAGTTGGATCATTCGAAGAAAAATGTCCTTCTTTAATAAATTGGTTAAAGGAGCATCTATATTTGCATAACCCTTAATAAATCTTCTATAGTACCAGTAAGGCCAAGGAATCCTTTTAGTTGTTTCAAATTAGCAGGCACACGCCAATCCAACAGTACCTTCACTTTTTCTTTATCCATTGCCACACCTTGACCACAAAAAGTGTGTCCTAAATAATCTATCTGTTGTAATCCAATGGACCATTTTGATAACCTTGCATAGAGCCTATGTTGCAGTAGTAATTTCAATATCATCTCCAAGTTGTAGATGTAATGACCAAGAAGAAATGTATACCAAGATGTCATTAAAGAAAACCAAGACATATTTTGTAAGAGACCTTGGAATACCTCATTCATTAGACTCTAAATTGTGGCAGGAGAACTAGAGAGTCCAAATAGAATTACTAGCCATTCATAGAGGCCTTGATGAGTTCTGAAAGTTGTTTTATGCCTATCTTCTTCTTTCAACAGTATATTATGGTACCCTTGACCTTAGGTCCAATTTACTGAACTCCCTGCAACTCATATATAAGCTTGTCAACAGTAAGTATAGGAAAACTATCATTGACTGTCATAGCATTCGAAGCCCTATAATCTGTACAAAATCTCTATGTGTCATCCTTCTTCTTCACCAACACTATGGTAGAAGAAAAAAGGACCAGTGCTAGAGACTATAATTCTTGCTTGCAAGATGTCTTGTATCATGGTTTTGATTTATAGTTTTTGGCTATGAGGATATCTATAAGGTCTGACCTTAAAAGGACCAGAACCTTAGATCAATGAAATTGAATGATTTTGATCTCTTTGAGGAGGTAATCCTGAAGGCACAAAAAAACTCTTTGTAAGTGTACAACATAGTGGCCAATTCAAGTTCTATGTCAGTGGGAAGATCTAGCTAATGCTCTTGAGGTGAAACTGGTTGCAAAATTTGTAAGCTAAGTTACTCATCTATAGCATGAGTATTGTGCATTTTTCTTAAATGAGTGAATTGTGCAGGCCTTGGCAGTTTGGACTGCTCACCATGTAAGGTTATAAACTGGTTGTTCAAATAGAACTTCAGGGTTAATTTGCTGTAATAAAAAAAATGAGGACCCACAGTAGCCAACCAAGCAGCTCTTATAACCAAATTCGCCTCAGTAATAAGAAACAAATACATAGGTAATTTCAAAGAATGTCCCTGAATCTTAACCTCCAATTCTTTCACAAATCCTTTGGCGAATAAGGATTTATCATTGCCAACCAAAACTTGCAAGTTGGGAATAGTTTCAACAGGTAATTTGAAACAGTGTGTTAGCCTTGGATATAAGAAATTATTTGAACTACCACTATCTAATAAGATTTGAACCTTCATTCCATTTATAAAGCCTTGGAATTTCATGGTGCCAAGCCCAAAGGATCCTTTGAGAGCATTATAAGACAAATGGTGATCCAATGAATTATGATTATCAGCATGGTCACTACTATCATCAGGATCTGGTTGTAATTCACTGGAGTCATCTTCTTACATATGCATAATCAAATATTGGTTATTGGGACATTTGTGTGTGGGAGTAAACTTGTCATCACAAGTATAACAGAGGCTTTTTTCTCTTCTTAACTATATTTCTGCTGGAGAAATCTTTTTTATATGTGCTGGTTTTGGAGCATTAGAGGTGAAATGCGAGGTTGGGGCCAGAAGTAGCGGAGGTAAGTTGGAGGATTTAAGTGTTTGTCACTTGTGATTTTTGGTTGAAATTCAAGGTATAGAATTTGGGATTAGTTATATTTTCTTCATAAACTTGGCCAAAGAAACACATCTAATCAGAGTCGTTGGGGTTTGAGCAATTACATCACGCCTAATGTCAGGTTTCAGTCCTCCAATAAAGAAATCCAACAATGCTTCACTAGTAACACCTTGAATACAATTAGCCAGAGCTGTAAACTGAACACAATACTCATGCACAAAAGCAATTTGAGTTAGCTTAAACAACACGTGGACAGTCATAAGGTGACGGGCCAAATTCCATTTCTAGTGCTCTAGTAAATGCTATCCAAGAATGGAATGGATTTGTACAAGTCAGCATTTGATATCATGGAACTACTTCTTTATCTAAATGGATCACAGCTATGATTAGGCGTTGATCATCAGGGGTTCGATAATAACTAAACAAATTATTCGGCCTTAAAGATCTATTAAAGGACATTAGAGAAAATGCAGTTTAATGTTTCGTACCTGAAATGGTGCTGGTGGAGGAGGTATCGCCATAGAACCAAGATCTGTTTTGCTTCATAAGTTGATCCAAAGTTGATTCTATCGTTTCAAAGCGAGAGGCATACTGCTTATCACACTATTCCATGAGCTTTAGCAACTTCTTTACATCGGATGAGAGTTGTTCCTTCATTCGTATATTTTCCGTCATGAAAAACACCAATGTAATGAATGTAGATTTAAGAGGAAACTACTGGAAAGATTAATGAACTCAACTCTACCTTTGTATTATTGTGGAGGGATTATTTTGTTACAAGAAACAGAACTGCTATTGACGTTTATTAAAATGGTAGCAGAGCAATACAGGGAAAGAAAAACGAAAAGGAAATGACAACCTAATTTCCAGAAAACAAAAAATAATTCCACCCATGAAGAGGGAACCAAAATCAATCCTTCCATACCTTCTCTCTTCCCTATTGGAAACTTTAATACTATTTGCTAGACTAATCATTACCACTTAGCCTAGTGTTAGTTATTTTGGATCTAGAACTTTTTCTCATTTCCTAATGCAATAGATCAGTAATCGCATGTCCATCTCCCACTTTCTCATTTCTATCCTATTACCCCTACTCTAACCAAATTTCTTATACAATATCCAACTATGAGATGTCGTGGAGAACAAAAGTCTCTAAAGTTTACATATCCAAAAGAATAAAGAACCTAAATAGGTTTTAAGAATCTAATCAAAGTAGAGGGGAAGATAAATGGTAAGAAGGACTTGTATTATAAACTGAGAGTATAAATGATATTTTAATTTCCCTCTTGAAGAGAGAAAGAATGATAGCACAATATACTTCTGTTTTGAAGAATATTTCTATGCTCTTAATCATTTATAAAATATAAAGTACAATATATAATCAACTCTTCAAATTTTTCTCTCTACTCATATTAACATTATAACATTAAAAATAAATTTAAATATAGTAGTAATTATTAACCATCCAAATTTCAATAAAAGAGAATATAATCTGAAAATAGACTCTTTAAAATTTTCTCTTCTCTCTACTCATAATTGCTATGCTATAATTAACATTATAACATTAAAAACAAATTTAAAGGTAATAGTCATTATTAACCATCCAATTTCCAGGTGAAGTGAAACACACACTCGTTGATAAACTAATGATTTTTTTAGTTTAATGGTAACATAAACAAAAGTTGGAGTTGAAAATTGCATACAATGTTTAAAACTTCAAGTACATAAAACCAACAATTTCATGCAAGTAAAATCCACACTCTTATTATCCACTTGAAAAGAGTCTTTGTACGTAAACTATTTGTAAAAAAACGAAGTAATATAGAACTTAGTGTCTTTTAAAGTACTCTAAGAAGTGCAGTTTTAAAGAGTAATCCAAGTAACCCTTGTTTGATAGGATTACATGTATATCTTACATCTCAAACTATAGCAATAGAGTTATATGAAAGAATAACATTGAATTTAATGAACGGAATAGATATAACTATATCTCGTTCACCCAGAGCCACACTTTTCTTTAAATGTGTGAAACTTGGTCTAAGTTGTTACTGACCGTAAGCGACCTATCTTTCTATTACAAGTCTTTTATGCTTTAGCTTGGTATATTAATAATCTGGCTTGAAAACCTATTTAAGGAATTTGTTTTATAAAAGGGACTATAAATAAGTCAACTAAATGAGAAAAATTTAATACACAATAAGTTTATATATAAAAAGGTAAATATACTTAAAAAATATAAAATACAGTAAATGAATTGGATGGATAAAATCATATGCAAAATCATTTATTATCTTAATCTTGGTAAATGATATTTCTATGAAAGAATTTAAATCTAGGAGAGGGTTAAACCAAGGTGACCCAATGACACCATTTTTATTCCTAATGGTAGGAGAAGGGATTAGTACAGATGGTAAGATAGACAGTCAAGAAAAAAATCTTTATGAAGGGTGAAAAGTTGGAAGGAAGGATATTGAGGTGGGTCTATTATAGTTTGCAGATGACACTTTATTTCTATGTTAACATAAGTACCAAAATATAGCTGTTATAAAAAGTATCTTGAGAAGTTTTTAATTAATATTTAATCTTAAAGTCAATTTTCATAAAAGTCAAATAGGTGTTATTAGGATTAACAATGATACATAGCATCATTGTTAACTAATTCTAAATTGCAGTCATATGCAAATCTCTTTTAAATACCTATGAATGTCTATAAGAAAGAATACAAGGCAAAACCAATTTTATAAATATCTAGTAGAAAAAGTTAGGAACAAACTCTCAAGATGGACGATAAGAGTTTGTTTTTGTCTTTTTCTAGTCATGTTTGTCTCATCACGTCAGTAATTAATCACTGCTCTACCATTACTTTATATATCTTTTTATAAAGCACCAAAAAGTGTATGTAAAGGCATAACGAAAATCCAAATAAACTTTTTGCAGGATTGAAGATTGGAAAAATTTGTGTAAACCAAAGGAGGAAAGGGGCTTGGGATTAAAAGATATAGAAAAATTTAACATAGCCTTACTAGCAAAATGAAAATGGAGACTTTGTAAGGAAAGTTAAGAACCCTGGAAGAAGATCTTAGACCCTACGTATGGTTCATGGAGGAATTTAAATATGGACGCAATAAGTGACAATTAGTCATGGTGGTGAAGAGATTTACACCTTGTACGCAGAGAAGACAAGCCAAGTAATTGGTTTGATAATAGGGTAATGTGATTAGTAAGAGGCGAGACAAAAGTTATATTTTGCATAGATAAGTGCGTAGGAGAAGAACCTCTATAAAATAGGTTCCCTAGACTATTTGTTATTTCAAACTCTAAGGAAAAAAACAATAAGGGAGCTTGTGGGTTGGAATAACAATAGTTGGGGTGGTCTTTAACTTGGAGCAGAAACATAATTGCCTAGGAAATAATTCAGGAGCAACAATTCATGATGGAAATATTGGGACAGTTTAGGAAAAGAGATATCATAGATACTTGGGCTTGGAAAGAAGAGGAGGAATTTACTCGGTGAAGTCTACATATAGTGCTATGCAAAATACTAATATAGGGGAAATTCATAATTGTTTAAATGTCTTTGGAGTTACTCCCTCTTAACACATTTTATAAAGATGTTTGTTGGATGCCAACAAAGGTAAACTTAAAGCATAGGAGTGTGCGAGTAGGGAATCGTCTGTGTGTGCTATCCCATGAAGAAAATGAGTAAGCAAATCACCTATTTATTAGATGTGTGCAATAAAAATTTGGGATACATATGATATGTGGGTGGGACTTAGTTCAGTAAGACATTATCATCCAAAGAATTATTTTCAACACTTTCACCTCATGGAACTTAATGCAAACCAAAATAAGGTCTAAAAGGGACTATGGGTAGTAGTCACATGGGAGATATAGAGTCAGAGAAATAAGATTATTTTCAAGCAGGCAAAGCTTGATGGTGAAGAAATTTTTTGTATGGCTTAGTTTGAAGAGTGGATATTGAGACGTAAAATCCCTAGATTGAATTTTTCCTACTATGATTGGTTCTACTTCCCATTATTGAAAACATTGTGACACACTGATAAGTAGGTAGGTACATTGTAGGGGAGATCAAAGGGAATGTCATAGTGTCTCAAGGTAATCAGAGGGTTCAAATATTGTAAAAGGCCATAGAGAAGCTTGAGAATGCATTCCAATAAATGAGTATACTAATTTGGTCAATGTTCATCTATTCATTGCATTGCTAACCTGGTATATGATGTGTTTTGCTGTCAGTAGTTTCCAAATATCAGTGGGCTATAAAAGTGTCAAGTCTTTGTTCTAATACAAACAAAGTATCCATATTTTAAATAAGTAGTTGTGCAAGGGATTGTGTGGGTTGTGCATTTTGTCTTCCATTGGTGGCCAAAGATGGACAACCTCTTATGAAAGAATGAATTCAGTTTTGCATGTCGAGGCCTATAAACCAAAGTCTTCTAGTTAGGAAACATGATGCAGGACACTATTAATCGTCATGCTTTTTTGTAGCATTGTTGATATTGATTCTTAAGGGTGTTTAAGATCTAGACCAGCCAAAAATAAAGATGAAGATGATGGTTCTTCAAGAGAGAACTCAAAGTGGCACAAAGAAAGAATCCATAGAAGTCATACTTGTGACAATGAACAATTCAATATATGAACAAGTAAGAAAACAAGAAACTAAAATAATTGAAATGTAAAAAATGGAATGAAGAAGAAGATGATTGAGCACGTCACCTTCAAGATTGAAAATCTTCAATGATGAGTGAAGGAGGATTCACCACTTGAGAAGGCTTCTCAAGATAAGAATCAAAGAAAAGAATAGAGACACAACTCAAGAACTCTCACAATTTTCAAAGAAATTCTATTCATTCAACTTGTTGTTTTTACAATGGAGAGCACTCCTATTTATACCATGGTATTGGCCAAGCAAGGAGTCTCAAAAGACAAAAAGAGTTAACTACACTAATCAAGGTTAACTATACTTAATTATGTTTAAGTCTAAACTAATCCCTTAAAATTAAGAAGATGCATTTGGTGGTTACTAAAGTATATGAATGTAATGGTTACTTCTAAGATGACTAGGATGAATGTATATAATGAAGTACACTTGGAAATTATAATCATGCATAAATGTAGTGATTACTCTAACATAATTAGGATGAATGTACATGAAAGAATGGGTAGTTACTAAAATGCAAAGAATGTAATGTTTACAATGCATGTACTAAGTAGTTACTAAAATGCAAAGAATATAATGATTACAATGCATGTACTAGGTAGTTAGTATGAATGTGTCTTGAAACTTGAAGATTCAACCGTGACTTTAGTAGCCCATGTGAGATGCATGTATCAACTTAAGCCTTCCAAAAGACACTTCTAATTTAAGACCAGTTCTCTCAAGTTGGTACTCTTCTCAAGTTTTTGCTAATTTTTACAATTTACAATCATTTATTCTTCTAATTTCTTCCTTCAAAAGTTATAAAAGACTCTTTCATCTACATCTTCATTTGTCATGCTTCTTTTATTATTCTTCATGTCTTTTCTTCTCAAAATTTAGTTTAACCATTGTGTTATTAACAACAAAATATGATTACATATATACTCTCAAAATTAATAATCTATTTTTTAAAAATATTTAATTATCTTTTTAAAACAATCTTATAACTAAATTAATTCAAATGAAACTGAATTTAAATTTATAGAATGCAATATTAACTTTGAGTTTTATAAATTAAAGATATAATTTTAAAAAGTCGGTTAAAAGTAGTAAATTATGTACAAACGATAAAATAT
>Ga0123340_1003037_pt1 | contig 15525 bp, 9 predicted proteins | sample SirMexnodulemix_FD_89961 | JGI IMG/M metagenome (GOLD analysis project Ga0123340, IMG submission 89961) | Root nodule microbial communities of legume samples collected from Mexico - Siratro Mexico nodule mix | ecosystem: Host-associated > Plants > Roots > Nodule | place: Mexico: Nepantla... | reverse complement strand
TTAAAGTCAAGAAAATTTATTGAATCTTTTTGTTTCACTAAAATAAATTCCTAAAAATACATTATATAAAATTTACAAAAATAGAAAGAAAATTTTTGAACAAAAAATAAATCTATTAAATGAATGGCATAATAATAAGAAGAATAGTAATGATAAAAGAATCTGTATAAAAAAAAAAGTTTCGCCATAAAAATATTAGTAACATAATATTGATAAATGTGATATTTTCATATAAAGTTTTTTATTTACATCTTTATTTGTCATATTTTTTTTATTTATTCTCTGTGTCTTTTCTTAAAGAATTCTTTTTATTTCTTTATATTGTTAAAACTACATATTATCACTATAAGAAAAAAGCTATTTAGAAATCAATTTTTAGTTACTAAATGAAATGGTTGTTAATTGTGACTAAAATAGTCACTAAATTAGATTTTGATTGCTAAATAACTACAAAATAGAAGTAACGATTGTATTTAGTGACCAATTAAGTCAAGATAATTGATATCTAACATTAGCTACCAAGGTTTTAGTGACCTACACCATTAGATTCTAAATTAGTCTATAACTTAATTAGATACCAATCTACAATTTAATGGTATAGGTTACTAAAACTTTGGTAGCTAATGTTAGATACCAATTATCTTGACTTAATTGGTTACTAAATTCATATTTTGTAGTTATTTAGCAATCAAAATTTAATTTGATGACTATTTTGGTAACAATTAACAACTATTTTATTTGATAGCTAAAAATTTGTCTCTAAATAGCTTTTTTCTTGTAGTGTTATTACATCTATGCTAATTTAAAAAGAAGAATTTTTGAAACTAAACTTTTGAAGGTGCATCACTAGACTATAATTGTGAAAACCTTTTAAAAAGTTAGAACATAATTCAATTATTCATTCTTATGTTTTGGCCTATTTTTACACTTACACGTGATCAATTCTTAAACCTAAATTTGTTTTTAAATGTCATATGTTTTTTTAAGGTTTGTTACATAGTTTTATTTAGTAAACTATGATGACAATTTCTTTTTTTTAGATTTTTGTCAACCTTGATTAAGATAATCTCATTAAGTTATCATATAATAAAATAAATAATATGTGAAACCCAACCAACATAATATCGTTTAGATGAACAAAATCATTCATTTGTCTTATAAAATAAAGCTTTTATTTGTTGATATCAGATTTTTAAGCCTTAACCATATTTAGACTAACGCTTACGAACATTGTCATTTAGGGTTCATTAGCTTGAAAGAAAAATATAAAATGGGAAGATTGTCTTCTAATATTCATTATTTTGAAAGGAAAAATATAAAGTGAGAAGTGACTGGCGGAGACAATTGAGTAGAAAGAGAAATTTTACTTGCTCAATAACAAAGAAACTGACAAAAAATATGTCCATTCCATTCGATCTCACTTATTTATTTTCAACAATATACAATTTATTTAGTTATTATATTAAAATATATTCACATTTTCTTTAGTTTTGTTTTCTTGCAACCTAATTTCAAATAAATATTTTTCAATAACATAACATAAAAGGTTATATTATTTGACATATTTTGATTTAGTGAAAAAATAATGTTTTAAATATGTTATTTTGAATTGAATTTAAAAATTCTTATAAAAAGTGAAATTTAAATGTAATTCATTCTCACAAAATTGACTTAATAATGTAAGATTCACTCACTTATATATTATAATTTGGTCATATCTTTAAATGATGTGAAATTTACAATATATTCTTTCACATAGAAGACATCCAGCATGAAAAAAAAAGGATTCTAAAAATAGGTAGTATGATATATGTAACAAATCTTTCTATAATAAGTCCTTCATAGGCTCTGATACCATTTTGTGAAAATTAACTTTAAAGCTAACACAATATAAAAAAAAAATCAATTTATAAAGAAAGACTTTATACTCATTTATATATTATAATTCGATCATATATTTAGATAATGTGTTATCTCCAACACACATCCTCACGTCGAGGACATCAACCGTGAAATATAACAGGTCCGTTAGCATGAGAGACCCACTAAACCTTGTTATGATAGACCTTATGAATGACTATAGTGCTATATTATGAAAGTAGAATTTAAGTCTAACTTAACTTCACATAATTGACTTAATAAAATAATGTTTATCTCACCTATATATATTATAATTTGACCATATCTCAAGATGACATAAAAATCTCTAAAAGAAGAAGTTGATATAATATATATAATATTTAATGTTTGATTGTATCTAATACTTAAATTTTGTGATAATGATATTTTATTTGGACATTGAAGATGGAGAACATGGAAAAGAAAATATGGCATAATTAGATTCCATTATTAGATGTAATAAGAGTAAAATATATTTAGATATTCTTTTTTCTCATGCCATTCTCATGGAAAAGTGTACAAGTGCACAAGAGTACATAGCTTTTGCAATAAGACAAGTTTCAAATTGTACATGGATGGGTTATATTATAATCCCAAGCATTTAAATATAATATGATATAACTATGTATGTATTATAATCCCATTTAATTATAATATGATATAATTATGTATATCATGGAATCTATAATTTTTGTATGGATTCTAACATATTGTGGATTCAAGATAAATAATAGACTACAATATACAAAATACCATAATATATGATCGATACATGTTATAGAAAACATAGTTTTTCATCGCAGTTCAAATTTAAAAATCAAAAAGTATATTCTAATAATAATGAGCAGAATCATGAAGGTTTTAGAAGTATATACTCAACAAATTAGTTTTACTCATGAGCAATATCAGACATTATTAGCCTTTTTACAATAGTCTAAATCCAGTGACAATGTTTTTAATTAAATCTCTATTATTCCTTCTAACATGACAACACATATTGATAACAAATTTATTTCTTCTTTTAGTTATTAGATTCTTCATAGTGGTGCTACTGACCATATTTGTTCATCCTTGACTCATTTCACTTCATATCATCAAATTAATCCTATTAGTGTCAAATTATCAAATGGAAATCAAGTCATTGCCAATTATGTTAGAAGTGTTTTTCTCAATCAAAATCATGTCATAAGATAATGTTCTGTATATTTCCTAACTTCACTTTTAATCTTCTTTCAATATCAAAATTGATTGATGATTTATCTTGTGTGATTACATTTGGCTCTATTGATTGTCATATTCATGACAAGAACCACTACAAGAAAAAGGTAGTTTAGAGACCAATTTTTAGCTACCAAATGAAATGATTACTAATTGTGACCAAAATAGTTACCAAATTAGATTTTAGTTGTTAAATAATTACAAAATAGAAGTAATGATTGAATTTAGTAACCAATTAAGTCAACTAATTGGTATCTAACATTAGCTACCAAGGTTTTAGTGACCTATACTATTAGACTCTAAATTAGTCTCTAACTTAATTAGATATCAATTTAGAATATAATGACATAGGTCACTAAAACTTTGGTAGCTAATGTTAGATATCAATTATTTGACTTAATTTGTCACTAAATTCAATCATTACTTTTATTTTATAGTTATTTAGCAACTAAAATTTAATTTGATGACTATTTTGGTCACAATTAGCAACTATTTCATTTGGTAGCTAAATATTGGTCTCCAAATAGCTTTTTCCTTATAGTGAACTCTTTGAAAATGATTGGTTCAACCGAGATGCAAGATAGACTTTGTATACTAAGGGTTCCTTCTTATCAAAAACTTCAAATCCTACTAAATCTTCACATATCACCAATACTATCAATTTTACTACTAGTGATCTCGAAACCCTTTGGCATTTTCAATTAGGACATGCTTCAAACAAATGCATTGATGTTATCAAAAATAATTTTCCTTTTGTTAAATATGACAAATCTTTTGTTTGTGATGTTTGTCATTTTGCAAAGCAAAAGAGACTTCTCTTTTCTCTTAGTGCATCCCTTTTGTTAAATAGAACAAATCTTTTGTTTGTGATATTTGTCAATTTGCAAAGCAAAAAAGACTTCTCTTTCCTCTTAGTGCATCTAAATCTAAAAGATGTTTCGATTTGATTCATGTTGTGGGGACCATACTCAATATCATCAATTCATGGTCATAAATATTTCTTGACCATAGTTGATGATTATTCAAGGTACACATGGGTTTTTCCTTTAAAACAAAAATCTGAAGTTGTTAAGACTTTGAAAAATTTTGTTGTTTTTATTCAAACACAATTTGAGAAGCTGTAAAAATAATAAGAAGTGATAATGAGACTGAATATTTTATGACTAATTTTTTTATCAACAAAGGAATAATACATCAAACTTTTTGTATCAATACTCCATAACAAAATAGTATAATTGAAAGGAGACATAGTCATTTATTAAATATAGCAAGAGCTCCCATGATACAATCTCATTTATCCAAAATTTATTAGTCATATTATATGATACATGTTGCGCATACTATAAACATGTTTCCCACACCTATTTTAAATTATTTTTTTCTCATGAAATGCTTTACAAAACTATACCAAATTTTAATCAATTAAAGGAGTTTGGGTTTTTATGTTATGCTAGCACTTTGTCAACAAATAGAAGTAAATTTGATCCAAGGACATTGAAATATGTTTTTATTAGTTTTAAAAAAGGACAAAAGAATATATTTTGTTGAATATTCAATCAAGAAATTTTTGTGTCTAGGGATGTTGTCTTCTATGAACATGTTTTTCCATATCTAAGGGTTTAGGATACTAGCAATGAAACTGACAGTCCTAACATTCATGATCAAAGTCATTTTACAAAAGATCAACCTATTTTGGGTTAGCGGTCACAAGTCATTTTTGCATCCTGTGATAATATTGATAATGATCATGAATTAGACAAGTTCCATAAGAAGTTTATTCCATAGAAACTAAAACCACGATGAAAATTATGAAATAACATAGTCAATTCGAATGAGTACAAAATAAAAAGACCACCTAAGTATTTAAAGGATTATCATTGTAATCACAATGTTTCCAATACATCTTCAACAATTAAATATCCTTTGAATTATGTCTTATAATAAATTATCAACTTCTTATACATCTTTTGTTATGTCTTTTTATTCACATGTTGAGCCAAACACTTATTGTGAAAATGTGAAACATGATTGTTGGAGAAAGACTATATAGTGTGAAATATCTGCTTTGAAGTCAAATCAAACATGGGAGACTACTCTACTACCTAAGGACAAAACTGTCATAGGTTGTAAAAGGTATTCGAAATAAAGCATAAGGTTGATGAGACTGTTGAAATATATAAAACACGGTTAGTGGCAAAGGAATACACACAAACAGAAGGCATTGACTACCTTGAAACTTTCTCTCCAGTAGCAAAGATGACTATTATAGGGTTGCTTCTTTCTTTAGCTTCAATATATAACTGGAAATTGAAATAGTTAGACATAAATAATGTCTTCTTACATGGAAAGTTGAAAGAAGATGTATACATGCTTACTCCTCCTGGATTGACTTCTATTTAAGTTTGTAAATTAAAAAAAAAAAAAACTTTATGTAACCTTAAGCAAGTTAGCAGGTAGTAGTTCGCTAAATTGTCAACCTTTTTTATTTCTGTGGGATATACTCATTCTATGAATGATCATTCTTTGTTCATTAATACTTCTGAAAGATCTTTTATAGTATTATTGGTATATGTGGATGATATAATCTTGGCAGTAAATGATAAAGAAGAGATTGATTGAGTCAAACAAACTTTAAATAAGACATTCAAGATCAAAGATCTTGGAAATTTAAGATATTTTCTTGTTCTTGAAATAGCAAGAAGTAAGAAAGATGATGAATAAGAGAAAATATGCACTGAAATTGTTAACATATGCAGGTCTTTTAGCTTGCAAACTTGCAGTCACTCATGTTGATAATCTTGTTAAATTGTCTTCTACTAAAAGTGTGTCTTTCACAAATGTTCAAGCCTATTGAAGGTTGATTGGAAAGCTTATGTATCTCACTAATACTTGACCTGACATAACCTTTTCTGTTCAACAACTTTCTCATTTTCTTAATAAGCGTACAAATGCTCATTATAATGCAACAATTAGAATTCTCAAATATATTAAGGAGCTCCAAGTCTTGACTTATTTTTCTCTTTCAACACTTCTATCCATCTAAAAGCCTTTTGTGGTAGTGATTGGGGCACTGTAATGATTTAAAGCAATCAGTGACTAATTTTAGTATGTATCTTGGGAATACTCTTATATCCTGGAAATCAAAGAAGCAATAAACAATATTAAAGAATTCCTGTGAAGTTGAATATAGGGCAATGGTCACTATTACATGTAAAATTCAATGATTAGTCTATCTTCTTCAAGATCTCAAAGTCTCTTTTGAGCAGTCATTTTTTTTATACTATGACAATGACTTAGTAAGATATATTGCACATTGTAGCAAATCCAGTATTTCATGAGTGTACGGAACACATAAAAATAGATTATCACATTATCAGAGAAAAATTGAAGAAGGGTCTCTTCCATCTGCTTTCCATTTCTAGCATGGTGTAACTAACTGACATCTATACTAAAGCCTTAAGTCATCAATCTTTTAAGAATATTTGTTCTAAACTAGGTCTCATCAATATTTACTCTCCAGCTTATGAGAGGTTTTAGAAAATATGGATACGAGACTAGAAGAAAACTAATATCAATTACATTATTTTGTATTTATGATAAAATCAAATTGTCATCAACTATGTTATTTTGTCTTTGTGATAATATCAAAATGTAATATTTTTATTTGTGTTTTTCTCTCTTTAGCTAGACTTAGAATGAGTACACTTCTTGTATAGGTTCAACTTTTTACTTTTATTTTCAATAAAAAAATAGAGATAATTTTTTTATTCTCATATCTTTTGTTTATTTTTATTTATCTTTGCATTTCATACTACACTATACATTTTGTAATAGTCTTATAGATACTGCACAAGATGTGTCTGTTACATTGATGTACGGGGTAAAACATTGAGAAGATTCATGATGCAGTGGCTGGAAAGGAGGGACTGACTGAATGCTACAATCGCTATTTGGTGCATATAATGAAAGGAAAGAAACTTGAGAGTTATTGAATAAAATTGTCTGAACATTGAAAAACAAGCACATTTAGGGTATCATATTACAAGGCCAACACAAATAGCTACAGGACAAGCTTGAAATAGATACAATTTCTGAATTTGTTACCTGTGTAATTTTCTGGTTTTGCGGTGAAACTATCACAACTTAACCCAGTGTTATACTGCTAAGTTTTATCTGTATAAGATTGGAATTGGGTTGAAGACAGTTGTTTCTGTTATAATTTTATATAGTAAGTTTTTTTTTTATAAAGGTTGGAATGGTTCTCAAATGCTTGTATTTATAATATTTTTTATTGCTTATAAAAAAAGTTATTATTATTATTATTATTTCACAATTGTCACAATCTAGTTTGCTACTCTGATTTAAACATAGTGAATTTAAAGTTAAAAAGATGACAGACGGATAATCACTTTATTAGGATGCAGAAAGGTTAGGCATGTATTGATAGGATAATTTTCCTTGATAGAAAAGGCAAAGAAAAAGATAGTCTAACTGATAAGAACTTTTGTTTAATTATGAATAATAGCTATGAAGCATAAAATTTAGTTTGTTAAGTATCGTGGCCTTTACATCTTTGTTCTCGCCTCTTCCCTCAGCAATCACCTTTGTTTGCTTTCTCATTCCCAGGCAAGAGCCTATATAATACGTACGCAAGCATTCATTCATGTGCGTGTCACCACCATCACCATTCATAGAGAAAACTTAGCCCAATGGAAAGGCTAAATTTTATAAAAAATGGAGTGAGTAGTTTGCCTCCTGGTTTTCGTTTCCAGCCAACAGATGAAGAGCTTGTGTTTCAGTACTTGAAATGTAAGATCTTCTCCTCCCAGTTGCCTGCTTCAATCATCCCTGAGATCAATGTCAGCAAGTATGATCCCTGGGATTTGCCAGGTACAACCAATAATTTGTTCTTCTGTTCTTAATTTTTCCTAACAATGAAGAAGATTCTAAAGGTGTAGCACAAAATCACTTATAGTTCTTTACTTAACGTGTAAGTTTTAACAAAACATGGCTGACTCATGATATGGGATTAAAGTAGAGTAAACAGGCTACCAGGTTTTTCATTCTACCAGATTTATATTTTACTTGATACTATAAAATAATTTTATATTAATAATACATAAGTATCAAGTTGATCAAAGTAGGGCAACTTCAATCTTAAGCCAGCAAAAAAAGTACAAATAGAGAAAAACCAAACGAAATAGAAACATGACCTAATCAACGAAAATGAGCTTAGTACAATAATATGCTGAGTCCTTATAGTAGATTACTGCATGATTACAGCTTAAATGTTCAATCTCGTGTATGTGTTTGATTAGGAAATTGTGATGATGAACAAGAGAGGTACTTTTTCAGCTTCAAGGAAGCCAAGTATCGAAACGGAAATCGTATGAACCGAACAACAAACTCTGGCTATTGGAAGGCAACGGGATCAGACAAAAAGGTTTCATCGTCAATAAATAATGGCATTGCGGGGTTGAGAAAGACTCTTGTATTTTATGAAGGAAAGTCTCCAAATGGGTCCAGAACTGAATGGCTCATGCATGAATATAGACTCGTCAGTGTGGAAACTAGTGCTTCCAAATCAATCCAGGTATGTTTATTATCTAAAAACCACTGAAAGAAAAAGAAACACCAATATTGTATATACATTATGACAAATTATAATGCTTTCGGGTTGGCAGAACTATTCACAGGAGATAGGGGATTGGGTTCTGTGTCGCATATTCATGAAGAAAAGAAGCATAGAAAGTGATAACAACACTACTCCTCCCAGGAAGAAGAATGCAGTGACGAATAATGTTGAGGTGGCTGAGCCAAAATTCTTTGAGTTTTTTAGTGTTCATCACAATTCAGTTCCGGCTCCTATACATTCTTCTACATTCTCATCTTGTTCAAGTTCCAATAACGTTGAAGAGGTCTCTTCTCCTAACCACGAAGAAACAAGCAAATATGCTCATTTTTAAATGCAATGCTCTTTGCATGACTGATATATATATATATATATATATAGATATAGATATAATCTTCCTTTTTATCTGCAAATTTGTTCGCATGTCTATGCTCTCTCCATTAAAGAAAATGAATGCATATGAAAGAGAATATTCACACTGATTTGGAGCTAAAGGAACACATTATTGGAGGTGTCTCACCTGCATGAGTAATTGCACTTATATTAAAAGAATACATTTACACGTGTATATTTTTATTATTTGATCAATATTAATTTTTAGATTGTCTATGTAAAAATGATTCGCTTCAAAATTTTAAGGTTTAGCTATATACATGCTAATTATTTTAGCAAAAGTCATAGAGTATCTTTATAAATTAAATTCCTTCTCCTAATTACGTTTACAAAATCCGTATCTTAATTGGGATGAATGGTCTCACTAGTGAAACGTGCATTAGCTAGTCAAAGTACAGATCAAATATGATTAAAAATTCTTATTGAATAAATTATATTTATAAACTTTTAAAATTTATTAAATAAATTCAATTCAATAAATAATATATTTTTAATATCTGAAATGTCAACTATAAGATTACTGAACTATACATACTTTATATGTAAAAGTTCGTGTAAATGATCATTGAAATAATATAAAAATTTATGGTTAGATTATTGGAATATAATACGTATAAATATATATTAAAAGGAATAGTTTTACCAAACATTATTCTTGGAATAACTTATAATCACCCTTCACTATTATTATATTGAGAGGAAATGATGGTAGTTGTGAAAAAATATATATTATATTATCCTAAAAGATCATATATAACTTTTATATTTTTATCATAAATATTATAAATGTTCGTCCACGAGAATCATTTTAATGTGAAATCAATTCTCGACTTAAAGGTATATATGTTGACGAGTTTAGCCCCGATACATGCTATAGGTGTTATTGTAAATGCTTGTCATGAGTTTAAATTTGTTTATTTTTGACGCAAGGGTGTGTGTCTATATATAGAGAGAGATTGAAAAATGCATCTCATCATTTAATCACAACATCTACTAATTTGTCTTAGTATTTTTTTTAAATAAACTTTTTAATTTTAATGACTACTTTATTGAAATCTATAATAATTAATGGAAAATAAGAGATATATTGTAATCGAAACGGTTAAAACATCTAAGGTTAAAAGCATTAGGATTTTTTCCAAAAATGGGTATTATATAAATAAGCAAATTATGTTGTAATTCCATAATGTTTTCTCTAACGTGGACAAAATAGTGACAACGAATAAAAGAATCGCTGCTTTTAGAAAGTTGATAGGCCCGTAAAGGTAACTGAATTATTTCTTTTTAGAACAGATAAAATAAGTTTCAAGAACCTCTTATGCGTTACTTACAAAGAAAGAATAAATATTATTCAGTTTTTGTTTTCAACGAAAAATTGAATTAAATAAAATGGTGTATTATAGGATTGCCACTACCTGTGTACAAAAAGTATGAGGCACTTGACCATTTTATTATACTATATGTCACCCTTCATTACAAAGAGATGTCTCATGGTTGGTTTCAGTTAACAAACTTACAACCAAATCTATCCTCACCCTTATGATTATTTACTACTTCAACCAGAACAGTAATATAGTATTGGATTAGCTGTCCATAAGTACAGTAGGCCTCCTATGTATAAACATGCGAGAACTTGTAAGGCTTTGATTTTTTTTCAGTTCGATATTACATTTAATGTCTTTTCCAACTTCTACTCTCAAGTTTAATAAATTTGTTTTATGCAGTTGCTCGAAGGTCACGCTTCTGGACATCGGACACTGGAACTTCAGTAATAGATCTTCTAGAAATCAATCTTCGGAGCTCAGTAATGTAGGGATCAAATGTGGAATGTAATCTGGAGGACGAGGACGACCACAAAACTCGGCTTTCTAAAAACCTGTCTTCAGATTTCGACTATAAAGTTCATCTTCTAGAAATCAATCTTCGGAGCTCAGTAATGTAGGGATCAAATGTGGAATGTAATCTGGAGGACGAGGACGACCACAAAACTCGGCTTTCTAAAAATCTGTCTTCAGATTTCGACTATAAAGTTCAACTATAAAGTTCGACCGTTTAGAGATAGACTTAAAGAATTCGACTATGATGATCATAGTGTGTTTTAGTAATTTGTATAAGTGGATATATAATTTTGAAAATAGGATTAATAGTATAGTTATTTTGTAATAAGATTAAAATACCAAGTAATCTTATTAATTTTATTCTTTACAGTTTAAAAAGATAATAATTACAACCAAAATCTACAACATTGCATAGATAAAACATGCTGACATCCAACATACTACCTTTTCTAAAATCCTTCTCGTTCAACTTATAAATATTACCATCAAAACGGAGACCAAAGTATTGGTTGGGATATAAAAAGAGATGTAATATTACCTTAATTCATGAACGATTCTAGTATCCAAGTCTGCTTGATGTCCATAACACCTTTTCCCATCACGGTCTTCCTTTTTTACCACTTCTATCCCAGCTCCACTTGCCTTTGCCACATTAACAATATACTCTTTATGTGCATCATATAAAACAAAATATGGTTCTTTTCCCATTATAAGATAATTTTTTTTATGAAATTCCCAAAATAGGTAAAAAAAATATTAATTACGATAGTAGGTAAATTGTGCAAAGTTGTAGCAATTTCGTATTGAAGAAATCGTATCCACCATGTCACGATTTTGTTTAACAAATAATGAAATGATTTTAGTGTTTAATTAAAATTGTGCTGAGGTGGCACGATTTTAATGTACTTTTTTTAACTGAAATTGTGATGACGTGACACCATTTTAGTTTAGAAAAATTACCCTGAAATCGTGCTGAGGTGACACGATTTCATTTAAAAAAATACACTAAAATCGTGTCACCTTAACACGATTTCAGTATTTCTATATTTTCAGCGACCTATCCATGATGCATCTGAGTCTCAATCCTATATCAAAATTCCATTTTCAAGAAGTGTCTCTTCAAACTCCATTTTTCCAACAATAATCCATATAAATGATCACCTTGGATGATAGGCACAGTGTCAAATTCTTAATGACATCATTGTATGAAATGACCTCCACCATGATTGTTGCACCTACCACGGCCATGCACATGACAACCATGCATGCAACCTTTATTAAGAAATGGACTTGAAGCCTAACTCAACCTTACAAAACCGGTTTTTAAGATAACGTTTACACCTATATTATAAACTATTGAAAGACTTCATCTCTAGTCGATGTGAGATCTCCAACACACACTCCTCACACACCGAGACTCCTCAACTCGAGCGTGGAACTTATATATAAAGGTGGTCCGGTAAAAGCTCGATAGCAGGTGGCCCGATAGGCCCAACAACCTTACTAGGATAGGCTCTGATACCATATTAAGAAATGGACTTTAAGCCTAACTCAACCTTACAAAACCGGATTTTAAGGTGAGGTTTGCATCCACTTTATAAACTATTGAAAGGCCTCATCTCTAGTTGATGTGGGATCTCCAACAACCTTTACGCTACCCATATTTGAAAATATTAATATTATATCTCTGAAGTCAACTAGTTCAAAGACAAAGGTGTATAAAGGATATTATAATTTGTAATTGGTGTATACAAGTGATGTAGTGTGGAGTTTATATAAACCCATAAAGGCCTTAATAAACTACGAGAGGGTTGTTTTTGTATTATTGGAAGAGTCTCAGGTATAAATACAACTATATTTTTAAACTAATATTTAATTATTTGAAGAGAGTTTTCCATTTCTTTCTATCAATATCTCGTGAATTTATGAAAATCGATGGAAATTTATAGTGATGGGTGTGGTTAAAGTTATTAGAATATTTAAAAATAAAAATAATTATTTACAAATTGATCCATGAATTGATACACAAATTAAAAAGTATAAATGCTTCTTCATAGATTAAAATTAATTTATAAGTAATAAAAATAGTAATTAATAAAAACAGTACAATATAAAAGTTCATTAATATGATTACAAAATATAATAAATTATTTGTTATCAAATATCACTTTTCCACTTTTATTTTTTTATTTTTATTAAGAAACAAATAGGTCTTAAAAAGGGTGGTTTGTCTCTTGGAATTGGCTTTTCCAACCTTTCCTTTCTGAACGTGCACGATTTCAAATAATTTCTCAAATTAAAATACTCTAAACATGGTGAATATTGAGTGCTATACTAGTTGTCCTATTTTTTTGTCATTTTCTTTTCACAAAATAGGTTATTTTGATGTGTATCATTATGGTCTTTAATCATTGTTGAAGAATATACTTTGTAGACATGCTTATGAACAAAGAGTTTTGGGAGATACAACTGGGATTCAGATGCAAGGATGGTGGTTGAGTTGCAAGAGAAAAATAATTATCGTGGTGTAAAATATAGATGTACTGAAATCGTGCTGAGATAACATGATTTCAGGATAATTTATATGAAGTAAAATCGTGTTAAGGTAGCGCGATTTCATGGTAATTTTTCTGAACTGAAATCGTGTCACCTCAGCACGATTTTAGTTCAGATAAATTATCCTGAAATCGTGTCACCTCAACACAATTTTAATTAAGCACTAAAATCGTGTCACGTTGGCACAATTTCATTGTCTGTTAAACAAAATTGTGCCACGTTGGCAAGATTTCTTCGTTACGTAATTATTGTGACATGACACGATTTACCCATGACTGTAATTAAAAAAATTACACATTCTAGGAATTTGGAAAGAAAATTGCACCACAATGGGAAAAAAACCACAAAACATACCTTTCTTTGCCCCTCCAACAAATATCATTGAGTAACATAGAATACATTGAAGCAAAGTTCTAATCTTGCCATCTGATTACATATTATGGTCAATTCCTTCTATACTTTAACATGTTACGTAACCTAGAATTAATTACGCAAATGCACATTAACAATTATATTGTATTTAGTGTAGGTCTACTAAGGGAATCCTTGCACACAAAAACTCTATTTTAACTTATATATAGTTGTTAATGTCTAAAGACAATTTAAAGGACAATAATACCAATAAGAATATGTGAAATTTACTTAAGGGTTTTATGCTTTATCCACACCGGCCCTTTAAGTTTTTTCATACAAAAGATTTCTTTTACATCCACTCTTCTTTCCTCAAAAACAATTTTATTTCTTTGGTTTCATATCTTCCATATAACTGCCACCCTCACCTCTGTCGACACCAGATTTTTGGTGTTTGTTAAGTCCTATAATGTGAAAATTTTGGAAATGATTAACTATGATATTGTGTCTAGCAATGCTCACCCTCACCCAACTATCATATTTGTCCCAAACCTTTTGCATTACACTACAATTAATGAATAAGTAGTAGCCTCTGCCTGATTTTGACAAAGAGGACACCATAAGCTTCCCAAATGTTATCCCTCTTTACCCAAATTCATCTTAGGTAGTTAATCCAATATTACAGGTGAAAAAAATTGTGCTGATATGACTTTTAAGCTCCATAACTAATTAAAAAAGTGTATGTTCTGGTCAGTACTTAAGTTTTGCAATGCTTTATATTTTGACCTAAGAGTATACTCCCCTTAATCTTCACCTAACCATACCCAAAAACTCGTATTCCCTCTTTTTTTATACATGTGATATTAGTGTTAACAACTGTTGTTCCTTTTCAGATTTCCAAGTCAGTCTTTCTTTTTTTCAAATTACATTCCACTTTCAAGTATCATTATACTATTCTCCTAGATCTCCAAACTTAGACTGTGAAATTAGGTATAATTTAGGGAATTTTTCTTTTAACAATTTAAACCTAGTTCACCTATCGTCCCAAAACCCCCAAAACCTTACTGTTTTATCACACTTAATTTTTATTTTATTTTCATTTTATTCTAGTGAAACCATTTTGATTGGGTGCGTTGTCCACATACTATATATAAATCTCTCTATCACCAAGACAATTTTTTATTAACTCTATTTTCATTCATATTTCTCCATAAACCTAGACTGTATTATCTCCTTCCACGATCCATGTTTTTCTATTCCAAGTTTTCATTTCTACTTTACTATCATAACCTTGTTAAATTGGTTTATTTAATTCTTTTCCATCATTTGATTTATTTAATTCTTTTCCATCATTTGATAAGGTATTATTCAGTATGTTAGCTAGTAACACTCTTTAAATAATGATTCCAATTAAAAGAGAATGCAAAAATGAATGAATAAAAAGTTTATCATATGAATGGTTTTGGGATCCTTTATTTATGACTTAAGGTTAGATACTGACTTGAGTATAGAGTTGTTATTTGTGAAAGGAGGTATCATTATTATCCAAAATAAACCACTAGAATTAATGGAATGAAGATTAGTTGGATGTCAAATAAATAGCTAATGATTATATCAAAATAATTAACAATCTTTTAG
>Ga0123340_1003035_pt1 | contig 15528 bp, 7 predicted proteins | sample SirMexnodulemix_FD_89961 | JGI IMG/M metagenome (GOLD analysis project Ga0123340, IMG submission 89961) | Root nodule microbial communities of legume samples collected from Mexico - Siratro Mexico nodule mix | ecosystem: Host-associated > Plants > Roots > Nodule | place: Mexico: Nepantla... | reverse complement strand
TATATATATATATATATATATATATATATAGAAAATATAATATAATATGTAAAATATATCATTCTCACAAAAGGTGGTACAGTAGTATGACAGCTGAAAGATATTCAGATAATGGTAATTTGAGATTGTCACTATTAAAATAGCTTTTCTGTGTGTGCATTAAATAAAGGGAATAGTAGGTCACTAATGTCCCTTAGCATTAAAGGAGTTATTTAATATAAAAAGTTTGAAAGAATGTGGGGTTATGCTGTTTTTAGGGACATGATGTTAAATGAAGAGCAAGAACCGAATCTAAAACTTTTGCATCCAGCAGTTCTATTCTATTAAGTCAATATCATTCACTTGAATAAAGTTACTTTTTTTTATATATATAATAGATGTTCCATCCCCAAACACTACGGCAAAGTATATTGCTTGAGCATGGAATCGTTCTTTTGAAACATATTATTCTCAATATCTTCGTGTTTTGGTTTGTGGATGAATCTTCATCGTTTTAAAGTCCATCAATCTGTATAATTGTCTTCCTAAAAGCTCTATTATTGGATTTTATTCTTTCTTTCATTGTTAATTTAGATTATTCAGACGTATCATACATACAGTTCGATAATATTATTTTTGTATTATTTTGGTTTTATATTTGTAAAATTGTTCTACAAAAAGATTTGAAGATTTTCTTTTATTAGTGTTAATTTTTGAAAGAGATATCTTATCGAATTGGATCCAATCTAAAATTTTAATTTGCTAGATCCGTAGTTATAAAAAAAAACCCACTTTTTTACTATTAGAATATTCATTCAAATATAAAATCCGATCTTGAAACACAGAATACCACATTTTGAAAACAATTCGTGAGATGAGAAAATAAAAGATAAAAAGTGCTTGATGATTTTATTGAGAATATGTTCCATTAGTTGATTCCTGTTTTCTCATTATTTCATGTTTTTAAAATTAAAAAAAGAGAAAGTTATGTTTAAAAGCATATTTCTAATTTCTTAAGCATTTTTTAAAATTTGTGAAAACAGTTTTAAAGCATGAACTTAGGACCATCTATTCATTCTGAAAGTTAATTTTATTATTAATAGCTAGATTTTAGTAGCAATATTAATGAAAATGAAATATTATAAAGAGACATATCAGAGCTTGAGATTCTTTTATGAATGAAACTAATGGTACAGGAATATGTCTTTCAACACAAGATATTACAACATGGAAAAAATGATTGTCTAATTATTTTTACCTAAATATAATATTCTAAATGTTTCTATTATGTTAATGTAAGGAAAAAATGCCATTCCCCTGCCGTTTAATCCGCATAATATTCTTTAACATATGCTTTACATAGTTGTATTTAATAAGGTTTATTACTGCTAATAATTAGTAACTTTTCATGTTAGTTTTTTTAAATTTATGTAGAATTTCCTCATAAAAAATTACTTAAAAATTTAAAATAAATATATAATAAAATATATTTCTACCATAAACTTAATTAATTTTTTTAATTTTCTGGACCATCAACCAAGAATATTGTTATTGTCAACTTTTCCTTATAGACTAAAATGAGTTTATATCATGAATCTAGAGATACATTTACCAAAGCTAAGATTCATATATTAAGGTAATTAATATGAATTATTATATTTAAGGAGATTGATAATCATGGATCTTTATAAACAGTATGTACATTAGCTTAAAATGTGAAAGTATATTATCATTACTATAAATAAAGGATATCCACCACAAATAAAATTACTGCTACTTTTACATTTGATTAAACAGTTATTGACTTAATCATCAGAATTTTTTTTGCAGTATTCCAGACGAGTATATCAAAATCACCCGAGAATGAAAAGTTAGATCAACAAGTGTAAAAAAAATCTTAATTTACTATCTTTTAAATCCACCCTACTCATTATTAACAACTATATTATTATTATTTTTAAATAATAAAAAAGCATAAATTTTAAGGAAAAATAAAGTATAATGAAAATGTTTTTATAACAATGAATGAGAAGTTGATTTTATGTATTTAAAATATTAATTTGATTTGACGTTTTAAAATATAAATTTACCACATAAAATTTAGGGATCCCACTCCTAAACTGAATCTATAAATTCGCAAACTTACTTTCTAAGAGTAAAATAACATTCTCAGTTGTTAACGAACAAATCAAAAGTTGAGAGTAGTATTAAAAGCATTCTCTCTAACGAAAAAAGAATAATCTCTTGTGGAGGAAAGCGACATGGTACATGTGCTCAAATATTATTGTTTTCTTCTAATAAATCTCAGATTTATTTGTAGAAATATATAACATTGATAACATTAATTAAAATTTTGGGATTTAATAACGTCAAGGGAGAGGATTCCTCACGATGGAAATTTATTAAAAAATATAAACTTAGGTGTGTCATATTTTTAAACTAGGAGCGAAAGTCATTATACGATAAATAAGACCATTAAAATTTGTAATTTTAAATAAATTTTTATAATAAGAAGGCAATGTTTGGAAAGCTAGTTTGGAATTATACAAAGGTTTAAGAGTTGGTTAGAAACGGAAAAATTAATTAGTAGTTAAAATGTTAAACTAATTAAGTGTTTATGATTACTAGTTAAAGTGACTTATAAATATAAAAGACATAAGTATATATTATCAATAAATATAATGATAGATAAAATAGATAATATTAATGATGTCAGGAAAAAAATATTAATATGTTCAAGTTTTAATCAATAAAGATGTCAAGAAAAAAATTAGTTAGTTATAATCAATTAATAGTTATAATCAATTAATCATTTTGAAAAATGACACTCAAATTGGATATGATATGAGGCATTGATTTTTCGAGATTGAAGAGTATAAAGATAAAATTTTAGTTTCAATAAAACAAGAATATTTAACTAAAAGTTATTAAAAATTAAAAATTGATCGATTCAAACTAAATTGACAAGGAGATAATAAAAGGAATTGGTAATATGAGGAAACCAATTCATGGCCACATTGCACTTACGTGAAGGATTGTAGAAAAGATAATTACACGTTGAAATTCCACAAAGAATATGGAAAAGAGAAACACACGTGTCTTCAAATGTTGGACGTTAATACTTACAAAGGATGTCTATAAATAGAAAAAAGGGAAGAGTCCGTGAGCTCTGAACAAATAGGATTTGGTCATCTGACATTATATATAATAAAATATATTTATTTGACATTAAAATAAATTATTATTATTTTATTATATAATATTTTATTATAAAAAAATTAGTATCAAATGAAGATAGTTTATGAAATTACAATTTGAAAAAAAAAAAATAAAGACTTATGGATTGATAGAGACTTTCATGCTAGTTATTTGGAGGAGCTCCAAGATAAATGTCCAACTTGATCCAAGTCTCAAAGATGAGACTCAAGAAAAAGTTATCTATTTTCTAGTAACTATAGAAATATTCTAGAAAAATATCTCTCAAATTCAATTATATAAAAAGTTTTTACAAAGAAAACCAAGGGTTATTTATAGTCAAAAGTGTTGTAAATGTATTTCTAAATGCAACCTAAATTCTTTATAAATAAAATTATAGCTCAATTACATTTAAATTAAATGGAATGAATATTTAAATTTCAAAATTCAGTCAAGAATTGAAATGCTTCGTTGAAAATTGCAAGGCGTGAGCCATGCTTGGTTCACGTCTTTTATGCTTCCTTTAGCACATGCTTCTCATTTCTCATGTCTTTTGATAATGATTTTGATACCTTCTTGACCTTTATTTGCTCACATTTGACTAAGCTTGGTCAATATTTTGGAGGCTTGATTGGTCTTGATAAGTTTCAAATTCATCCTTGCTTCTTTTCCTCCTAATTTTCACACCCCTAAAGTTACTATTTACATCCATTTTTACATGAAAGAATATAAAAATAATTTTTTAATTTCTAAATATTTTTGAAAAATAAACTATAATTTTCAATCATTTATTTATTGAAAACTAGTTAGGATCCTCTTTGTTCATGTACTTGTCAAGAAATTAGGTGGATCAAGTCAAAATTAATCTGTGATGCTTGGTAAGATATATGAGTTGTGTCCTAACTATAAGCTATAACTTTTAGCATAGTGGTAAGTTTTTGATAAAAAAAAATTATACGAAAGTCAGGTTTACAAGTTTGATTACCATAAGACAGTAGTTAAGGAGGAGATTGTTGCAGGTTGTACCAATTGTCTCATGGTAGACATCATGTAGGCCAATTAAAAAGTTTTTTGATTCTTAGTAGGACAATTACCAAGAGATAAATTAAGAGTACTAACAAAGAGCATGGTTAGAAAAGAACAAGAGATGTCACTTATAAATGATAGCATTCATTGTGCAGATTGAGTGTAACAATAGAAATTGTTAGCATATTCTAAAAAGTACTTACACAAAAGGAGAACAAAAAGATACATGTAACAAAAAGATACATGTCACAAAAATTGGTTTTAGAATGTCTATAATATAAGCAAAGTCATGCATGTCAAATAATGGGATGAAATATACAATATTTAAGTGAGAAGTCATGCAATAGTCTTGTGAAGCTTCTTTAGAGCTTTTGTAAAAGATGTTTTTCTAAACAACTTTAGAGTGAGAACTTTATTTGTAAATCTTTCATTATTGTCTTGAAAGTTAGGCTTTATAATAAGGATTGTTTAAATTCATGTCTTCTCACTGAAATTTTCCTTATAAATACCAAACAATTTTTGTTGTATAGCCAAATGTGGTTGTATGCTTCTTTCTTACAAAAAAAGTGGAGGTTTCTTCCTACAAAATAACATCCTTAATTTGTACTATTTCTTTCTACTTTATCTCTAACATAGTTTATGTCACAATACCATTTTAACCTACCATTTTCTTTGAACTTATTATAACAAAACCTAAGTTTAGACATTCCAATGAGATAACAAAAAATTACATCAACAATAGTGAAGTGAACCTCTCTAGTGCTTAATTGGAAACATGTACATGAAAATTAATAAATATGATATCTGGTCTAAATGTAGTGAGATATAGAAGAGAACCCACCAATTGATTATAAATGACATTGTCCACTCTTCTAAAGTTATCATCTAGTCCTAAAGATACGGTTGGATGCTTAGGTGTATTCGTTTATTTTGCATAATCCATCTTAAACTTCTTTAAAGAGTTTCTTCACGTACTCCATTTTTTATGTATGACAATTTAGTCTTTAATTTACTTCATTTGAAGTCCTAAGAAGAACATTAATTATTACGTCGTGCTCATTTTGAATTATCTCTACATGATTTTAATAAACTCCTTACAGATATGGTTGGTTAGTAGCACAAAAATAATAACATTAACATATTTTAAAACTATTTAAACTATTCAGAAGCAAGACAAAATAATAACATTAACATATTTTTAAACTATTTAAACTATTCAGAAGCAAGACTTAAAAGTTATGTTAAACATAATAGTATAAACATTTTCTTTTATAAAACCATCTTATTTTTATTTTTTACTTATAATCTTGAAGAAGCTTATTTAAGCTCTTCTTTATTTGACAATTACATTTTCAATATTTTATCAAGGTAATTCTAAAGAATAAATTTATATAAAAAAAAATAAACATTAAGGTTTTTTTACAGGATAGTTACTTCACAAAGTAAATAATATAATTGTTTTCATACCCCTAAAACAAATAATAAAAGATACTTCAATTTATTATACAAGCTTTTCACAAATTAATGTATTTTAATATATTTGTATGCCTTTTTTAGTGTCTTCGTTTTATTTGTTTGTATACTTGTTATTAAACATTTTTCTGATGTCTTCATCTTCTTTTTATACATGTTATTAAACTTTCTTTTATTGATAATGTCTTCATAATTTTAATAATATTTGATATTGTAATCTTTAAAATGTGTTATAAATAATTACTTAAATTAGCTTGGTAACATTATAAGATTTTTTATTTTTTAAGGTATCAATTCTTCCCTAATTTTACATTTATAAATGTTGAATGATAATATTAAAGTGTATATAAAAAGTTTGTGTTAGACACGTGTACATTACATTTGGATCCATAAATGTAGGGTAGTAGAAGAAAAAGGAATTGACAAAGATGAAACACTTTGGATTTAGGGTTTTGAGAAGAAATGTGTAAAAGAAGGAGGAGGTAAGAGAGGAGAAAGAAAGATATGTGGTAAGTAACATTTTACAAATTTTTCCCCATGTGTCATAAATAGGGTGCATAATCGGTTATGCATATGGGCATAATTGATGCATAATGGTATATTTATGACATGTAAAATTTTATTATTTAACCTAATTAACATTTAATTATAACAATTTAAAAGTTCATTAAGTTGAAGTTGTAAACTTAAACTGTTTCTTACACCAATTTAAAGATTGTAACATATTTTTATTATTAGAAATTAATTCCTTTTATTCATTATATGTACACTAATTGTATGTCATTAGGTAATGCATAAATCAATACCCTATAATATATCAGTGAACACGGAGACAACACGGTGTAAAAGTATATATTTTATTTCATTACTGATTTAAACTGATCTTAAAATTTTTAGTTACTTAATTTAATAGTAGTAATTTTGTTTTCTTGTAAAATAAAGACTAACAAAATAAACTAAAACTATATAGGAATATAAAATATATTAAAATTTTGATTATTCTTTAAATTCAAGTCTTTTTATGGAATGTTATCAACAAAAGACATTTAAATATTATTTTCACTTTGTATAAATTAATTACTTTATTTAATCAATTTTAAAATCTTAACTATTACCCAATTATGTTAAAGTTATCCTCCTACTTTAATTAGGATTAATTTCAAAATAATTTCATTTATGGTTAATGTTATATTTTAAAATATAAATATATAATTCAATATATTTATACATAAAATATTTTTAAACCTGTTCGAAAATAAATTAAATTTCACAATTCAAAATTAATTTTCCAATACATTAATTTAAATATGTAAATATTTTAAAATCAATTTTCGTATGTATATATTACTTTCTTTTAATAATTATTAATTTTTATATATAAAAATATATTGTGCAATATTTTTTAAATAATTAAGAGATATCAGTGAAATATCTTTGAATAACTTCGAAAGTTAGTGTAAGAATGTCTAAACAAGTTTAACAAAATATAAAGAATATACTCTTAAAATTTTATAAAGGAGTGCGGTGCTATAGTTTGGTCTAATATTTGCTAGTTAGTAATCATTTCGACCTGGAAAGTGGAGAAAAATATTGAGACCATTGGCACAATTAATCTGCTCGATATCATAAAGACCTACCTATACATACATTATTTAAACATGGATCGATGTTGCTGGGAACACGAGAGAAAGTGCGAAATAAGAAAGGTACACTAAAATTTGAAAGTTCCTTCTCCATCTCGTCCACTTCTTTAAGTTGCCTTTCACCTATCACTAAACGAAACCAACCAAACCCATCTCATCTATTCTTTATGACTACTATTATTATTATCATCTCAAAAAGAAGGTCAAGTAGCTACCAACCCGAGCAGACAAAGACAACTTGGTACTTTGGGAAGCTCAATTGTTGGGTGTGGCTGCATGTCTAGTCTGAAGACTGACCAAAGAGTAATAAGCTCCACATGGTCCTCTGGCCAACAAGGAGGAGTGGGTTCCAGTCTCCACCACCCTCCCCTTTTCAAACACAGCAATAGCATCACAATTGTGAATGGTGCTCAACCTGTGTGCCACCACCACGCTGGTCCTCCCTATCATGACCCTCGTTAAGGTATCTTGCACCACCTTCTCTGATTGACCATCCAATGCACTTGTGGCCTCGTCCAACAGCAACACATTAGGGTTTTTCAATATGGCCCTCGCTATTGCTATCCTTTGCTTTTGACCCCCTGAAAGTTGTACCCCTTTTTCCCCACACCATGTATCGTAACCCTCCTTCAGACCCGCTATGAAATCATGAGCGTTCGCTGCTCGTGCTGCCTCTATCATCTCACTCTCATCAACCGTCCCATCTCTTCCATATGTAATGTTCTCTCTTATGGTCCCACCAAACAACGTCGGCTCCTGGCTCACCAGTGCTATGTGCTTCCTCAGTGACTTTAGGTTATACAGTCTTATGTCCATCCCATCTATTGTCACCATCCCTCTAAGTGGATCGTAAAATCTCTCTATTAGCCCTATGATCGTTGATTTCCCGGATCCACTTTGCCCCACCAACGCCGTCGATTTCCCTGCCTCCATTTTCATAGAGAACCCTTGGAAGATAGGCACATCAGGCCTCGTAGGGTACGTAAAATGCACGTCATGAAGCTCTATTTCACCCACCAACTTCTCTGCCTTGTGCCCATTTGGCTCATCAGGCTCTATTTTTGTACTCCTGTCCATGATGCCAAAAGTAGATGCCACAACATCAGCACCTCTCGCAAGATCCGTTGTCATGCTTCCCGCATCCGCAATTATCCTCCCAGTGCTCACCAAAACCATGAAGCTCTCAAAGAACGCTTTTGTTGTTATGTATCCGTACGAGATGAGCTTGCCGCCGTACCAGTAGTTTAGGGCCCAAACGCAAGATGCAAGGCCTTGGGAGAATCCAAGCCCAAGGCCAGCAAACCATGACTGCCGCATGTTCTCTCTGCTCGGGCCCTGTTGGGCTGCTTCAAGCATTTTCAGAATCCGGTCCTGAGAAGAAAAGGCTGTCACAGTTCGGAGATTGGAAACCGCTTCTGATGCTAGTTTGCTGCTTTGTTGCTGAGCCTTCACGGTCTTGTTGGACATGCTCTGGAGAAGAACGCGCCTTGTGTAAAAGCAACCAATGATTATAGGTTGTACCGCTATCATAACAATGGAAAGCCTCCAGGAAATTATCAGACCCATTGTGTAGGCTGTTAACACCGCGGAAAATGTCTGTACCAGCAATGCCATTCTATCTCCCACTAGAGACCTCACCTGAATCATCACCACAACACACGCTAGTCACGGATCCAATCACAATCACACTAACCACCACGCAGATCTTGTACAAACTACCAACAATTAACGCACAAAAAGCTAAAGAAAACGCTGAAAACAAGCACGTGTGCGTCCATTAAAGCCGGTTTAGACGGCATATAGCCACGACCCAATTATCTGGCGTGCCCAAATAAAGTATACATAACTTTCCTCACTTGTGACAGGAGCCACAATGCCACCTTCAAAGCCTCACACTCCTCACTGTGCGTTCATCACAACATTCGATGTAACAAATTAAATATTTTGTATTGTTTTCTAATAACATGGCAATATATAATTCAATAGTAAAACAATCCCACTTGGAAAAAATGAAAACTAATTTATTTTAAAGTAAAATGAGATTTTTAGCAGTGGTAATGTTAATGTTATTTAATACTAAGTGCTCCTCAATTTACGCTTGCTTTTACTGTTAGTCAAGGAAAAATATGCTAAAATAGACTGTCTTTATTGCAAAGTTCTAGTAAAAATAAATATTTATTTCATATTTTTAAGTCAGGTTTGAATAGATTATTAAGATTTTTTAAGAAAAAGATAAAACCAAACGAGAAAGATGCGTGTCTTAAGAATATCAGGATAACGAATTTGTTAGAATATCATGATCACAAATATGGTTTCCGTTGATGACAAGTAGATAAAATGAAATTCATTTCATTAAGTAAATTAGAATATATAGTATTTATTCTTAAGTTATTATATATTCCTATCGAATGATTTAAAGTAAATACTATCATATTAAATTTACTGTTGTGATCAAATCGCTTTCTTTTCTTTCTTCTGTCCCCTCTCCTCTGACCCACATCCATTCCCCTCCTCATGCAAAGGGAAAATGCTATAGTTTTAAACCACTTTAATATTCTCATATTTTCTCTTACGCCTATTTATGTTTGGTTATACTTTTTCTTATCACAATTTAGATTTTTTTTCCCTTTCTATCTCTCTTATCTGCACTAAACTAACACAACCGCAGATTCTTAAGAAAATATGTCAGTGTCCTATTATAAATTTAATGTATTCAATGAATGATCGTTTTGTTGAACTAATTCAACTGTAACAGAGTGAACAAAAATTGTACTTGGAGTATGTATTTATGTCTTTAGAGGTACCCTCGTCTTCGAAAGATAAAAAAAAAAAAAAAAAAAAAAAAAAAAAAAAGAATAAGGGAACGGAAAGTGAGATGGAGCCGGGTCCTCCCTTTTCTTCAAAAGAAAAAGGGTACGGACAGGATGTAAGCACAAGTGAAGATATACCAATAGAGTTTGTCCATCTTTAACTCACAAGAGTTATCTTTTCTCAAGCGCACAAAATTCTCACCGACAACCGTGGCGTTGCATGTAGAGAGAGATACATGCATTATAGCCTTATAGCCTTATAGCCTTATATTATAGGCTTATAGCTAAGAATTTATCGTACGAAAAAATAAAACCTTAAATAGTAACAATACCGTGAAACCTTTTCTTCTCATGTTATACACCTCCCACTATCACTTTCACAGGAAAAAGGAGAAAAAAAGAAAAGAATAACTGAAAAATTTGATATCTTTCGCTATCCTAACCTAGGAAAAGGGTGTAAGCTAGAAGACTTTGAAATCATTTTCTTGGAGTGGAAACTTTGATAAATGTTTGGTTAAAACAGTTTAGTAACTGAACATGAAAGCTTAATAATTTTTTTTGAACTTAATTACCCCATATATATTTCTTTTAAAAATGAGAAAAAATGGCATTTACTCGAGATCCTATTATTTTGACACAGACAAGTGTGGGGTACTGATTAACAAGACTTTTTTTTTTTTCTAAACATATCTTATCTTATGCATTATGCTCGATCTTTGGTTACGGTGTTTGTTTTGCTACGGCAAATGGGAAATGATTGATATGGTTAGTCGTGTAAAGAAAAGCTTAAAAACGTTAAAGCCGAAGAAATTGAGGAAACGGAAGAGCAAACGTACCACATTGGCGTCTTTGGCAAGTCTGGAACAGATGGCGCCACTGGAGTTTTCGTCCAAATCAAACCATCCAACTTCGAAAGTTAGGATTTTGGAAAGCACGGTCTCTCTGACCCGTTTGGTCAAGTATTCCCCCATGTACGCGAAACAATAATGCTGCCCAACATTCGCAATGAAAGACACCACAAAGAGGCCCAGAAAGGCCAAGGAGTAGATCTTAGTCTTCTTCACAATCTCCTCGTGATCCGCGTGAAAATACAACAGTATCGTGGACCCCATCGTGAATGCGTAAACTGGCTGAACGGCCCCGAACACCATCGCGTTTAAGCACCCCACTGCCACGTGCTTCCACTCGGGGAGGCTCAGCGATACAAGTCTGTGAAACGACGGCGCCTTTACCTTCTTACCTTCCGCCACGTCAGCATAACTACCAACAAATGGCCCCACCGGCCGCGCGTTTTCCGTGTCGGTTGTTGATGTCGAGTGGGGAACACTCCCGGGAGTAACGGTTTCCTCGCTTTCGGCTTCTTTCAGTTTCTCCGTTTGTTGCTGGAGGCGCATCGCGGAGGCGTAGAGGCCGGTGGCGTTTTGAAGGAGCTCGTCGGGGGAGCCCATCTCTATCACCTTTCCGGCCCCGACGACGGCGATGAGGTCTGCGTTTTGGATGGTCGATAAACGGTGGGCGATGATGATGGCAGTGCAACCCGCGGCGGCGTTGTCCAATGCCTGTTGGACGAGTCGCTCCGATTCTGTGTCTAGCGCGCTTGTTGCTTCGTCCAGAAGGAGCATTCTCGGTTTCTTGATTATTGCCCTCGCAATTGCTATCCTCTGTTTCTGTCCCCCTGACATCTGAACCCCACTCTCTCCCACCTGCAACCGAAATCAAAACCGTTATTCATTTACTTCTCTTCTTTTCCATTAATTATGCTTCATGCTATTCAATACCATGAAAATTTAATGTGCAATCTCTCAAATAGTTTCTTTACATTTTTATTTTTACTCATATAAATTAATTTTAATTTATAATTTTTTATTTTATTAACTATATTCAATGAAAGCTTTTACTAAAAGTCAATGTAAAATATTAAGAAAAAAACAAGTTTGATTTGAAAATCCTAAAAGTGTTTGTATTAGATTTTTTTAACATACTTCATGTAGTAAATTCTTTTTTAATTTTTCTTAACACAAGAGACACATTAAATAAGAAACGTTACAAAAAGAGTAGTTGGTGAGAAGGAGGAGTTAATGGAGTTAAGCATTTCTTACATGAAGGCGTATGCATTTATTATATTTAATGGGTTGATAAGAGCTTGGGAGAAGAAGCAAATAGAGTGGATAGATATGATAGGTAGAGAGAAGTTATGACCTGTGTTTGGTAACCGTAAGGCAGAAGCGAGATGAAATCATGAGCATGGGCAGCTTTTGCAGCCTCAACTACTTCGTCGTCGGTGGCATCCTCTCTGCCGAAAAGTATGTTCTCTTTAATGCTTGTCGCGAACAGAGCAGGCTCCTGGCTCACCAACCCCATCTGCGACCTAAGCCACTTGACCTGCAACTTCTGAATCGCGACCCCATCCAAACGCACCTCTCCACCCATTGGGTCATAGAACCTCAGTAGTAGCGCTATCACCGTTGACTTCCCCGACCCACTCTCCCCAACCAAGGCCACTCTTTTCCCTGCAGGAATCTTCACACTTAACCCATTCAATACTGCATTATCTGGTCTAGACGGGTACGCAAACTCCACCCGCTCAAATTCCACTTCCCCGTTAACTCTCTCCAGAATCTCCCCTTCCTCGCTCTCAGAATCAATCATCGGAACCCTCTTCACCACCTCTCTTATACGCTCCGCCGCCGCACCCGCTTCCGAAAAGTACTTCACGTTCGTTAAAGCCGCTCCCAGTCCCCTTTTTCACAAACACAAACTCAATTAAGCTTCATTCAAAAAATTCACCATAAAAGAAATTACATGATAACAAGACAAGTATAAATAATAATAATAATAATATATACAGTAATAATAATAATAATAATGGTTATGATAATTATTACTTACAATCCACCAACAGCGATTGCTGCTCCAACCGCGAAAACCGTCCCTCCTTTGACGCCATGATAAATAACGAGTCTGCTGCCGTAATAGCACATGAAAGACCAAATGGCGAAAACGACACCGTTGCTACCAATGGCTAAGCCTTTGGCCAAGCCTTGCTTCAGGCCCAACTTCACCGTCCCTTGAAGCGCGTTTGAGAAAGCGTTCAAGGTCTTGCTTTCCCCAACGAAGGAATAAACGGTTCTGATGGATGAAATTGCTTGTTCCACAACGGTTCCTGCTTCATTATACTCATCTCTGATTTTACTAGACAACCCCAACAAAAACTTGCCGTAGATTAAACCCGGGATCACCAGAAGAACCACGAAAGGAAACCCCACAATGGCCAGCCTCCACAACATTGCAAACGCTGCTATGTAGCTCCCAACGAACAATGAAATGTTCATCAAGAAATTCGGAACCTGTAACACATGTGATTGGTTATAATCAAAATAACGACCTTTCACTTAGGATGTTCTTTTTTTGGTAATTGTAATGTAACATAACAGCGTACCTTTTCACTGAGAACATCCTGGATTACGAGGCTGTCGTTGGAGACGCTGGTGATGATCTCTGACGTGCTTGTGACAAGCAAATCGAAGTACGCGATATCTTGTCTAAGCACTGCTTTCAGATACCTGTATCTCATTCTCGCTGCTTGTCTTTCGCTCGTTCTCGTCCAACAGTAACCCTCTGAAAAAAAAAAATCAAAATATAAATAGTTAAAAAAAAAAAGGAGTTTGCAACAATATCATCACTTTAATTTGCGTGGCGTAAATGGAAAGAGAAAAAGCAAAAGCAAAATCATTGCCAAACCGAAACTCACCGATGAAGCAAACGGCAAAAGAGGCAAGAGCTAAATATAGCCACGTCACTGCATTCTGCATCATCAATAAAGCCAAAACAGTTAGCAAGCTTCGGTCATGTTATATTCTTTCCATGTGAGTTTAGTACAGAAATTATTAGGAGAGTTTCAGATTTCACGTGTTCATGCTTTCAATTAATTTTAGATGACACTCAACTGGGTGTCATGCTGAGAAGAATTGGGATCATGGTGATTAGAGAAGATGTAAAAATTTGTTGTGTGTATAGAGAGAGATGGAATTGAACCTTGTTGATGTTATGGATGAAGGTGTTTCCACCCATGGTGGATGAACTCCCTATGTTATTCATCATGCGGCTACTGATCAACAACACTAGAGGGGTGGTGACGCCTTCCCCAATAGCCCCAATGGTACCTAAAATCATAAAAAACAAATCTTTGCCATCGGCGTGCATGAAAATGGACCTAAACCCACGAGACCCGTTTTTCATCTCCTTCTTTCTCTCCTGACTAACCATAGCTACTACACTTTTCTGACTCCTAACTATTTTTAGACACGCCCTTTTTCTTGAGAAACAAACAACAGTGAGATTTGGAGACCCACTTCTGTAGTTAATGGAACACGGTTTCTCTTCACTCTTGGCTTGCCTCCAAAACCAGCTTTCCTTTCATTACCTTGAGCTGTGTTGTTGCGACATTCTGGTGAATTTATAGGAATCAGTGTGAGTTAAAGTTTGGTGGGGCAAAACTTATAGGGCCAGAATAGCTAGGGTCAGGGTTAGGGAATTCTTAATGGCATGTGGAGAGGTTTATTGTGTTGTTGAGGATGGAGGAACATGTGATGTGAGGAGGAGAATTAGCTCCTGTTTGACTTTATAATTATCACACTGCTAAAGCATCGGGACTTTTTTCATAGCCATAAATATATAATTCTACTTTTATAAAAGCATTTTTCTCATCTTATACCACTTTCAAATTATTTCCTGAGATATGCCACTTTTACTGCTTTTGCTGACACGATTCTTTCTTTTTTGATAAAGGATCGGTGAATTTTTGGCCCCTTTCTTTTCTAATAATTAATGCTTTGTTTCAATTTATATTAAATAACAGTTGATCTGACATTTGTTATCAAAAGAATCCTTTAAGACTAAGCTTAAGAAGAACCGTGTGCGGTTGCCCATAAGAACTTCCATTTTAAAGTACATATGATCTCTAAGTAGTCAAAATTTCTCAGTTAGACTCATTTAAGTTTCCATTTCGAGATGTAAAGCTATCAATTAATGCGTAACGTTTAGATACACACACATACGCCACTTATTCAAAACTAATCAGAATTTTGTTACTTTATCCGTACATTATAATGGAAAGAAATTTTAAAATATTATAAAACCATTTTTATATTAAAGCAATTTAACATATGTAAAATATTTATATTTCATAAGGATGGAAACTCACGTAGAAAACTTGATATTATGTTCAAGAAGCATTAAAGTTTCAAAGGTCAACAGAATAAATCGTTTTCTCGTAAATCATGTCTTCCAAATGTCAATAACATTATTTAATAAAAAAATATATTTTCTATTTAGTGAATCTTCAATTATTATGAGCTTTGACTAAAATAATTAGAAAATTTCAATTTTATACTATATATATT
>Ga0123340_1003033_pt1 | contig 15530 bp, 14 predicted proteins | sample SirMexnodulemix_FD_89961 | JGI IMG/M metagenome (GOLD analysis project Ga0123340, IMG submission 89961) | Root nodule microbial communities of legume samples collected from Mexico - Siratro Mexico nodule mix | ecosystem: Host-associated > Plants > Roots > Nodule | place: Mexico: Nepantla... | reverse complement strand
TTCTATTTTATGAATAAAGTTTTAAAAATAAAATTCGTAAAAAGGAAAAAAATAAAGAAAATCAGTCCATTAAAATTTAAAAATAATAATAATAATTATAATAAAAATAAAATTGTTATTAAAGTGTTGCCATGTCACATTCTGTCTGCCTGCCTTTTCTGATGCCCACATGTAACCGAAAATTGTTGTGGGGTGCTAATACCTTTCCCACATGTAACCGACTCCCGAATCCTTACTTTGGTTTGCAGACTATTTTAGTTTTGGTTTTTCTATGGTTTTCCTTAGTAAACTATGGTGGCGATTCCAATTCTCAAGTTCAAATATTTTTAAAATTAAATAATTTTTTTTATCGCTCCGTCATAATCTTGGTTGTGACAGCATGAAATATAGGTTACCAAGTTCTTTACACAACACACAAGCACACATCTAAGAAAAAGTTAAGGTGTAGGGGAAGTTGCCCCATTGTAATCATGACATGCTGAAAGTTCTGGTTAGTGCTAATGGTGCTTACAGAAGACCTACCATTGAAACACAAATTTTGGTATATTTTCTATCTATGCCAAACTTGCATTGTTTCTCCCAACTTACTGTGTTTTTTCTTTTTTTCTTTTCAAATGTATTAGGCTCTTTCCTCTGCAAAAGAAGCTCATAGATTATTTGCTAAACTCTTCCAAAGGAAGTTTACACATAATGTTCAGCAGCAGAATGAAGAGCACAATATAATAGTTGATTCCTCAAAGAATATTTTAGATAGTGTTGAGAATATTGGGGTAAACTTATCAGTTGCGAGGGAAATTTTGTTATTTGATTCTATATCATGGGACTTGAAAGACAGTTATCTTAGTGCGTGGAAAGTCATGCAATGTTATCTTGAGAGCACTCTTCAGGTTTGATTTGTATCCCTTAGTCCCTCATATGTGAAAGTAAATATGGTCAGATAAGGCCTGTAATGCATCTTATTTCAACATTTGCACTTGCAGATAGGAATCATCCATGAAATGATTGGAGATGGAGCTGATGCTGAAACCTTTCTCAAGTGGGGGAAAGCCATATCCTGTTCACTAAATCTCCCTTTGTTTATAGTTGCTTTCTCCTCCTCTTTAGGTATAAAAATTACTTGTACGTTTTTTTTCTCTGCTTAGATTGACAGGCTTCCATTCATTGGTTTGTATGAAATTGACTTGCTATTTCTGTGATGTGTTTTACTAGGAAACCTATATGTTAAGAAAAGACATTGGGATTTAGCAGAAAAGGAACTTCGAAGTGCTGAACAGATTTTAAAGGAAAGCAGCACACCATTTTGTTGCTCGAAGTGTAAATTGAGGCTTGAAGTTACTCTGTATGAGTATCTTGGAGATTTGTGTCAAAGTAAATTTGACACTTGTGATGGGGTTACGTCTAAAGAGACTGCCAAAAATTGGTATATGTCAGCTCTGGACAAACTAAATCTTTCCGAGTGGAAAAATCCTCTTAGTTGTCCTGAAGACGACAATGATGGAACTGCAACAGATACAAAATGTCCTGATGTTAAGACTTGTGCTTGCTTTATAATGAAAGAAGCAGGTGAAAATGTAAAGGAATCTGTGAAAGCGGGGAGAGAAACTGACACTAGGGCAAAACAAAATAGAAAGACTAAAAATGCAGCAAAGATTTTACCAAAGGAAACAAACTTAGTGGTTGAGAACAAATCAAGGATAACTCGTTCTAGATATAGATCTTCTCAAAGCCAAGATACAAACCTTAACAGGAAGTCAGAAGTCCGAGAAACTCTACAGGACACTCATGTTTCTGATTCATCTGACATGCTTAGTAAAAATGGGTCGGTTTGGAGCAAGATAGATTGTTCCTTTAATTCAAGGTGTGCAACTACGTGTGTTCTCTCTAAAATGAGGTGTTGGTACTGTCTTCCATCTGAAGTTGTAAAATCTGGTTTACTAAATGATTTTATTAATCTTAAGTGGGAGTTTGTCCGGAGGCAACTTTCAATGAAGCTACTAAGCCGAGTAGGTATGAGTGCCCTTTCATATCTCTGCTCTTTATTGAGTTGACATCTACTTACGGTTCTTCTCATTTTATTTTCAAACTATTATTGCATTTTACATGGCATTTTCTTTGAGTAAGGTAAACTTCTTGAGAATTTCCTTTCCCAAATTTTGGACAATCCATTTTTTATATATTTTTTTTACATATTATTGAAGTTACCAGTTCAAGAAGTATTTATTTTCATCCTTTGAAAATGAGATGAAATTAATTGCTTGTTTGTTTCCTGTTGGTTTTGTGGAGTTTCCTAAATATCATTCGTTGGGCCAGGATGCTCATAGTCATCCATGTAAGACAATATATTTATTTATTGATGGAAAATATGGGATAAAGTTTTTTTGTTCAGCAGTGCATCGGGTTCAGTACTAGCTTGCTTGCTACTAGATTTGTGGATGATTGTCTGCAGGCACTTTGCAGTCAAAAGTTGGCTAGTAAATTGCTTTATATTATATGATTCTTTCTTGCTTGCATGTTTACGGCTTTGAATTTAATTTTTGGATAAAGTTGTTTGCTTCTTTAATTTCCTAATATGTTTCTTTACAGTGAAATGCTTTGAGTATCCTGGTCAAATTCATGAAACACATAAATTTCTTCTAAGAAGCATATCAGTTCTTGTCAGCAGAAACCCATTCTACCATGCGCTTTCATCTATTCCTCTAGATTATTTTAATCATTTGGTAGCAAGGGAGATCCCAGGAGATGTATTTACTATTGAACGCACAGAAATAGTGTATGACATATGCTGGTATTCTTTGAAGAGCTATCATTCCAAGCTTGCAAGGTATTTATACCAACTAGTTTGATTCATACACGCAGTTTCCTACTTTCTTTTTATGAAAAAACAAATTTATATCTGCATATTCATGTCCAAAATGTACTTTATCATTATGTTTGCGGATGTTGTTGTGACTGACTAACTGACCATTCTCACGTCTTTTTACATGTGCTTTGCTATAATATTTGTGTTGTTCATATGTGGCATCAGAATCAATGTTCCTGCTTAAAAAGAGTACCCAGTAGATCAGTAAGGAAATTTTAATTAATAAGCTTCCTTCAGTTGAAATTGTTGTCTGAGGTATTTCATGGAACATTCTTAACTAAACTCCACTTTTTGCTGCTTATTCACCGTTAATGGTCTGACTTATTTGCAGATATTGTGCCCGAGAAGAGTTCCTCTATTAAAATGCAGAATTGAAAGGAATTAAATGAATTACATTTTGATTAATAATTTCCCCTAGTATTGTATTAGAAAATGTTTCATTTTCTTAATATTCAGATCAGCCAGATCCTTCTGTTCTAAGGGAAATCTCGATTGAATGTCATTGTTTGGTATTTTGCATATCATGGTGGTGCTCTTGAAACATTGTCATGCAAGGGGCTATTTTTTAACTTCTGACACTGGTTTTTCCGTACAGGAACATTTTCTGTAATCTGTCTTCCATAAAGTTTGAAGACCTGGCTTCTTGGTTGATGGTAGTTTTTGTACTTTCTCGCGAGATTCCTGTAATCTTTCAAAAGGTCATACATCTTTATCTTTCTGTTATTGTTACGCCACAATTTTCACGTAATTGTTTATTTGGTTGGTACAGTTTCATGATTGTGAACACTTTATCATTTACTTGGTTGTAGATTCATAGTATTCCAGATTACTTGTCATGACAGTTTTTGAAGCATGAAATAAAGTTGAACCCCTTGGAGTTCTTGACATCTCTTCCCTTTTACGCTGTTTACATTTATGGCAGCTGAAAACCACATTCCATTTTTACAATACTTTACTATTTCATCACTTTCATGTTCATAATTGAAACTTAAGTGCAATATTCAAGAACATTGAAAACTTGTAAAGCACTTTGCAGTGTATTCTGGAGTGCAAATGCTTGTAGAGTTTCTTGATCCTGACTCTTAGCCTTTTGGGCTTTTCCTTTGTTACTTTCCTATCACCAATGGGAAGGTTTATGACCTTAGCGTGCTGATGATACTCTCTGACAGGTGTCAAAATTACTTGCTGTGATGTGTGTAGTTTCTTCCGTCAGCGAGCAATTTTCTCTGTTGTCTTTTAGCAGAGTTTTGGGTGAAAATGATTGGTCTTCATATTTCCACCAAGCTTCAATTGGAACTCATCTTACTTATCAATTTCTTTCACATTCAACTGGTGGATGCAAGGTAACACCCGTTAATTATGTTGTAGGCATATCTTGTTCACCAATATAAGGAATTTTATCTATGCATTATGAACGTTGACTTCTTAATAGAAGCACTGAATTTTGGTTTAGCAATTGGGAAATCCTGAATTTTGCACTCATTATCAGGCATTTTTTTGCCATACATTAGTAGCTATATGACTTTTTATTTTATTTCATTGTCCAGTAGCCTATTCTGGTAACGTGCATGAGAAAATACTCATGTCTGTTACCCTTGTTGTAAACGGAGAAACTATAAGGGACTAGCTTCTGATTTCACATTTTTCATTCATGTTTTGGGGTATTGGTGCATAGCCAAAAACAAACTAAGTAGCCTTTAACTTCAATTTTGTAGGATGAATTACATGATCAACTAATGGTTCACCCTAGATGGCAGAATGAACTCTCTTTAATGTTTGGGAAATCTGAGCTGTTAGTGATCCCAAAAGAGTGATTTCTATTGGTCAACAATGCTTATGCTTTATTGTAGGAGCCACCGCAGTCCTTTTTGACATCCCTACATTTGTGCTTTAGCAGAACCGGAGATTTATAGGTTTTAGGATCTTTTGACAACATTGTAATTCAAAATCATCCTTTCACAAGTAAATAACATTTTAAAATAAGCGTCGTGACAAGTGAAGTAATTTTTGAAGAGCAAATTCTTTTTAACAGGCCTCTGAAAGTGAGATTTAATGCAATGCTCATCCATATATAATCCTAAACCCTAATCATGCTTTGGACCCTACAAATTATGCATTTCAGATCGTTGCACACTTCACACACATACATGAATGCTGATTGTCCGTACAACACAAAGGTGTAGAAGACTTCTTGTTCAATGCTGTATTGTGCCTTTTCAAGCACAGCCCATTAAATGTAAATAATATAAGTACAATTTCAGGGTTTATATGTTACGGGATCTTCTAGCATCAGGGAGTGCACATCTGACTTACTCAGGTAGCAGTTGTTCTTAAGCAAGCAAAGAATTGATTGTCATATAACTTGAAGCAATGATCTCAATGTATTTGTTCCTTCCTGTTGCAGGCTTGTGCCTGATACCACTGTAGATCTTGCAGACTATGTGAAGAAGTTTTTAGCCGGACTTCCATCGACAACTATCATCAGTATTAGTTTGCTTGGACATGATTATATTAGTTTATTACAGGAATTGTTGCATTATCCCACATGTGTTCAAGCATGGATGCTGGTGTCAAGACTGAGCTTTAAGAACGAACCTGTTGTAATGTTACTGCCACTTGATTCTATTTTACAAGGTAATTAGCTCCTGTAAGCACAGATGTACAACTCTGATATACACGTTAAGCTTAACCATTTGAACTTAACAAGTAATTTAAAACTTTTCTTCACCATCTTCAGATGAGGGTTATCCGAGTACTGGTGCGGGCACTTTTTTGAACTGTGAGGAACATAGTGAAAAATGGCATTGCCCTTGGGGCCTTACTGTTGTTGATGATGTGGCTCCTGCATTCAAAACAATTTTAGAAGAAAACTATTTGTCAACAATATCTCCTTTTGAAGATACAACACAGAATAGGATGTTATGGTGGAAGCGGAGAAAGAACCTTGATCACCGTCTTGATAAATTCCTCAGGTGAGTTCACTACCTCTTGTGATTTCATAAGTTGATTTGCTTTCACTTTGATTTAAGAATGTACACTGCACATGCTGTAGTTGAACAGTATGTACTCAATAAAAAGCTTGATCCATTCTTTATTAATAAACTCAAACTTTAAGAGAGCACTGCTGACGTTGGCATCATTGTCTTGGGTAGTGGTAGTTTTAAATCTTCAAGAAATTAAATGTTATCTCTTATTTGTGTTACTGTCATATCTTACTAGGAATCTTGAAGAGTCGTGGTTTGGTTCATGGAAATGTCTGCTTCTTGGAGAATGGTTGAACTGCAAAAATTATGACTTGGTGCTTAAGACTCTTGTGAATGATTTAAGATCTAAATGCAAATTGGATGTTAATGAGGGCCTCCTTAAAATTATTCTTGGATGCTCTAAATATGTTTGTGATGGTAAAACATTGGATTCACAACTATGCTCAAAGAAAGACTCCTACATTGCTAAAGTAGGATATTGTGATGAAGCAAGGAAGGGGATATTGTTAAATGCTGCCAATGGATTTGGAATGTCGTCGGAGGTTGCTTTTGACCTGTTAAGCGAGGCATTAAATGTGCTGGAAGTGGATGGCTCTGTGAACAGAGAACCTATAATTCTTGTGTTGGACCATGAGGTGCAGGTAAGTGAATTATTTCTGACTCATGTACTATGTAGTTATGAATTGATTTTAAGCATTAAGGTCTACTATTTGATGTTCGATGGTACAGCAAATTAATAAAATGCTTCCATGGTTTAAATTCATCTCAACTCTTATGAAAAATTGATTGTTGGTTTTATTTCTTTCAGATTTTATTAACTACATTTTATGTGCTTATAATTTACATTTGAAGTGGCAATGTTTTCAACAGATATGACCAAATTGTTTATTTTCAATTCTGTAATTTCTTATTTGACAGTCCTATACACATCTGCAAGTGAAATTTGTGGCATAGTTTTAAGAAAAACAATAGCTGCAAGGAAATGAACTCATGCTTTGGTTTTCAAAACTGAGTGTATGTATTCTTGGTTTTTCCTGTTGCCTAATGTGTTTATTTTTACTTTTGTCTTCAATAACTACTACTGCGACAGATGCTTCCTTGGGAAAACTTGCCTATTCTACGGAACCACGAGGTTTATCGCATGCCTTCTGTGAGCTGCATTTCTGCTGTTCTTCAGAAAGGCAGCGACAATAAGGAGCCAGTAGGAAGGAATTTAGTGCCGTTTCCTTTGATAGATCCGCTGGATGCTTTTTATTTATTAAATCCAGATGGTGATCTCAGTGGTACTCAGACCGAGTTTGAGAATTATTTTAGAGATCAAAACATAGAGGTAATGTAGTGGTTTGAATTTGATGAGACTACAATGGAGGAAATATTACACATTTGTTTATATCCCTGCTAATTGTTTTATATATTAGTCTACTTTAATAAGTATGTTTTCTTTTATCTTTTGTTATTTAAAGGGAAAGGCTGGTTCGAGACCCACCATCAAAGAATTGGCTTCAGCATTGGAAAGTCACGACCTTTTCATATATTTTGGGCATGGAAGTGGTAATTTGTTTTGCATAATACGTATTAAATGTCTGACAAATAAGGTATTATGCATAATTCCCTGTGGCTCCTATATTTATATCACTGAATAAACGTGTTTTTTACAGGAGCACAGTACATTCCTGGGCGTGAGATCCAGAAACTAGACAAATGTGCTGCTACATTTCTGATGGGGTGCAGTAGTGGTTCATTGACCTTACCTGGTCAATATGCACCCCAAGGCACTCCCCTGTCATATCTGCTGGCTGGTTCTCCAGCAATTGTTGGCAATCTATGGGAAGTGACAGACAAGGATATCGATCGATTTGGTAAGGCAATGTTCGATGCATGGTTGAAAGAAAGATCAGATATGTCTTCGGAATGTTGTCACTGCAACTTACTGTCCGAAGAATTTGAGGCCATGAACTTGAAGGGTGGGAAGTGTAGAGGAAAGAGGAGGGCTCCGCAGAAGAAATTACAGTTGGCCGAGAATGAGTCACCTAAAAACTGTGGTCACAGACGCAAAATTGGAGCTTTCATGGGTCAGGCACGGGAAGTTTGCACTCTTCCTTTCTTGACAGGGGCATCTCCAGTATGTTATGGGGTTCCCACCGGAATTTGGAGGAAAAGGAATATTTAGCCTAACCATCCCAACAGGAGTCACCTACGCAACCGCTGTTGTAGGGTTTCAGAAAACAACCCTACAGGGGCATCTCCAGTATTTACATTTTTTAAACTTTATTTAATTTATTTTTTCTTGCCCCTTTATATGGGGCATGCAAACCAGTCTTCTTCATTCTCTCCTCCAAGAAGGGAGTTTGATGTGTTTGAAGAAATAACAGTTTTGTCGTGTAAGTTTTTCTTGTCGATCAAGGCAGTTGGCATATCGGTTGTTCCACACACGAGAATAGCAAAGGAGAATTTGTATCCAAGTGTAGCAGTTCAATTTGTGTATATGTATTGATAAATGAATATTGTATACTGAAGGCATTGATATACCAATTGAAAAACTATTTCTTCTCATTTAATTTCTATTTTTACGTTGAGCATTCGAACCATAGTTAAATAATAGTCTCTTTAAACATACAAGTGATGTTGCATTGCAGTGTATAACTAAATAAAATAGACCATTTAATTTTAACAGTAATAATAGTGTCACAATTCAGTAGTTCAACTTTATGTTAACAAACTATAATAATTTTTCCTGTTAAAAAACACGCGTTCATTGTAGGGTGAGAATGAGTTTGAGGTGATTAAGAGCGGGAAATGGGAATGAAATCCAAATCATCCTTGAAGTAGGCACATACACACTCCAAGTACACCCGCGCACATCAGATAACAAAATTTCAAATTTGAATCAATTCTGAGACGATGAGGCCTACCGTCCGCCGCCAACCCAAGGACTCCTTCATTCCTCCGCCGCCACCAACTCCGGTCGACTTCTACCACCGCCAGTACCCCACCCGCGACTCCGACGTCAGCAGCCGCCCCTCATCCGTCGGCGTGGGCAGACGCCCCACCCTCGACCAATACAAAGACCGGCAGTTCCAGCAATCGGTGATTTCCACGATCAACTCCTTCCTCTCCTCCCACAACTTCCCAATCACCTTCAAAACAGCCTTCCCCTCCGCCAAAGACATCCTCGAAACCCTAAAATTCCTCCTCTCCGTCCTCGAATTCCCCTCCTCGAAACTGGAAGAGGATCTCCCTATCCTCCTCAAACGCCTCAATTACCCTTTGAAATTCAACAAATCAATACTCCGTTCCCCAGCCGCGCCTCACCAATGGCCAAGCCTCCTCGCTCTCATCCACTGGCTCGTCCAGATCGCCAAATGCCACTCCCACATGTCTTCTACTCCCAAGCAGCCCGACCCCATGTACCAACACACTGTCGACAGCTACATGCACTACATCCGCGGCGACGACGACGCCGTCGAGGAACTCGACCGCGCCATGCAGGAGAAGATAGGCCACCAGACTGCCGCCGCCAAGGAACTCCTCGAGTCCGCGCGGCGCTCCGCCGCGGAGCTGACTGCTGAGCTGGAACGGCTCCGCACCGCGCCCTCGCCGAAGGAGGCGCTGGAGAAGGAGAAGGCGATTCTGGAGAACGACGTGAATAAGTTTCACAAGATGATCGATGAGCTGTCGTCGCGGATCGAGCAGGCGGGGAAGGTTTTGGTGGAGAAGGAGAAGCAGTTGGAGGCGAAGGAGGCGGAGAGGGAGAAGATCTGCGAGGAGAACGAGGAGCTGAAGCGGCGCGTGGAGGCGCAGACGTTCAATGCGAGGGACGTGGAGAGGATGAAGAGAGAGTTACAGGCGGTGGAGAGGGACACTGCGGAGGCTGAGCTTGCGAGAAATGCGTGGGAAGAGAAGGCGTGGGATATCGACACCACTATCTCGCACAAAATCAAGGACCTAGAAGCTCTCGCTCTGGACTGCAACCAAGCCCTTAAGAGGTCACATTTTTATCACCATTTTCATTATTCCCTGTCATGCTATGATTATTATGAAGTAAATTGTGTTTGATGCTAGCTAACCGATATTGTGGTTGTAGGTTGAAGATTGGGAATGGCATTCAGTATGTCCTGAATTGCAAGGGGACTACTCCTGCTGAGATAATGGGCATTGATCACAAAATCATGCTGAAGCCTGCGCTTAGATCCTATGCTGATGAAATAAAAAAAAGTTCTATGGAAAAACTGGAAGAGTGCATTTCTTTTCAGCAGAAATCTGCTGAAAATGCTGCGAGGCTTGAAGGGAAAAGAAATCAGCTAGCGGCAGTACAGTTGCGCATTGATGAAGTAAGTGCATTGTCGTGTCGTGTTTGGGGTGTTTATGTTACTTGGTCTACTGCACTATGACTTAAGCATGACTACATGTTTCTCGCTATTTAAGATCAAGACGGGTCTAGTGTAAATTTTTGGTTTTAATGAGGGAGTTCTTTTGATTTCCATTACACTTCTGGAGAATATTATAGCTTCTGTTGAAAAATACAGATCAAATATTCATATACACTTCAACTCACTTCCTGTTAGAAAGTTCTTTACACTGTTGGAATTTCATTAGTATTGGACAGACGAGTAATTTTTCCTAATAATGACTTCTGTTTGACTTCCATTTGTGCTGCTTGTGATTTATCTACCAGATGGAAACTCAAATAAACATGATAAAGAAGGAAACACAGGAATACACCAGCAGATGTCATGCTGAAGCTAAAAAACTCATGGAGGATGTCCAGTTAGCAGATCATGAAATGGATATTATGGAAAGAGAGGCAGCGGAGGTTCTCAAGGTAATTCCTTTTTATGATTTACTTCTCTAATAATATATTGAATTTGAAATGCCAAGAATTGTTCAAAATATGGAGAATGTGCCTCTTATTTCACTATCCACATTTACAAGCCTGTTTCGGTATTTCCTAAAGGTTGAGTTTTTGAATGAATTCTAATGTAACATACTCTCCTCTTTGTCACATTGTATTGTAGCGTTTCTATCTCTTTTCTGAGTTCATATTCATACCGTGCACAGATGAACGAGTATTTGTGTGCGAATATTTTGATTGCATAATAGTTGCGATGTTAATCTTCTAGCCTCTTTGGAGTTATGTTATGCTTAGTTCGTGTTGATGGTCTTTGTGGAAGTACTTTTGGTTAAGAGGGGAACTCTGCTCTTAACTTTCATACTATTGAATCCAATAATCCATTCATTTTGAGATTTGGCTTTGGCATGCGTATGTAATTGTTCTAGATGATTCTAGGGACATCAAGCTGAACAAACTACCACAGGCCCAGAAATAGGAAATAATCCAAGTAAAATATGTACCTTTTTGCTAAATCAGCAGAATTATAAACAGAAGTCAATTTTGAAATTTGAATGTAGACAAAAGTGTGTTTTTCCTTTCCTTTCTTTACTGACGTGTGATTTATGTATGAACTTCATTTTTGTCAAGACATCCAAATTAAAGTTGGAGGAAGCGATTAAACAAAGTGAAGAAGAAATTCAAAAGCGTGCTGGCGAACTCTTTCAGTTGGTTGATTCAATCTCGAAGTTCAAAGAACATGTGGGGTCCAAAATTTCAGAGATGAGGAGGGATCTATCAGAAACTGCAGCTGCTGTCTCAGTTGCGTGTAGGGGGGACATGTGAAGAGGTAGATATTGAAAAAAAATGAGTCAGATTTGTTGGATGGAAGTGTGATCTATGTTTTACATTTTGTATATTGAAAAAAAAAAATAGACTTAATCAATTTTAGGTAGTGCTCACATGTTATTTCGCCTTAAAAATTTAATTCTCTAGTGTGGTATTCAGACATTGACGATTTGACCCCTTTTTGTACAAAAACTTCTATGGTGACTAGTCTTATAAAGTTAAGGTTTAAATAATGTTTTTCATTTAATTTCTGTAATTTTTTCCCCTATACGTCTATCTGTAAGTTTCATAGGTGGAAAAATAACTGCTTTATTTATTTTTTTTTTGTATTTATTGTGAAATTAAAAAAATAAGAAAAGGAACAATTGGTAGGAGTGTCTCCAATACGATGCTTATGTTATGGGTGATGATGAAAATGCTATTAGGAAATGTCGAGCTTGAATGTGTGGAGGCATTCGCACTGGGAACCATTTGTTGAAATGAGCCTGCTTTCATTGAGGTGGTATTTCCAAGCTAAAACAAGCCGTTGTAAAAAAAATAGCATTGCTCAGTAAATATTGGTGGTCAGTCTAAATTTTCAATAATTGTTGGTTTGGACAATGTATTTATAAATGGATGGTCCAATAGTTGAGCAGCAGTTGGCCGTTTGTTTGGGTCAACTTGTAAGCATTTAAGAATGAAATCTCGGGCATATGTTGATAGCGAATCCGGAAGAAGTGGAAGTTCACCCCTGCCAATTCGAACTACTGCTTGCTTCTGTTTTAACAAATGAAAAGTGTTTAGCACCAGTTGTCTAGTTTTAAAGGTACGTACAGTCTATATTAACTGTCTGTGAGGTGAGACAATGAATTTAGAAGAATATAAAAATGAGGATAAAGAAAAGTTGATAGTAAAAATTTTTAAATTATGAGACATACTGGTTCCAAATGAGAGTAAGGAGGTTGCCGTGTCAACATCTCTAATACTGTACATCCCAAGCTCCATATATCGGCTGCTAGCCCATATCCACGGCTCCTCAAGTTAACAACCTATGATCCAACAATTCAAAGTCATTTTAGGCACTTTACGAAATTACAAATGATTCAAAATGGCGATTGTGCAGTCCGGTATAAAAAAACTTGGTGTAAGCACATCATTGAGAATAATTTGGTTATAATTGAGAATAATCTCATTGAATCTAGTGAGGACAATTGGTATATATGATAAACTAAATTAGACAACCAATTAAAGGAATTATGTCAAACATATAAGGCAGGCAGAGAGACAAACCTCAGGGGCCATCCAGTACAGAGAGCCTCCAATTGATTTAACATCATTTAACTTCGTAACCTACAAAGGAAAAAGAACAAACAATATAATTGCAAGCAGTCAGCACATGAAATTTTCTATGATAAGATGCTGACTGGAGAAAGTGGGTTTTGCTAAAGGTACCTTTGCCAAACCAAAATCTGCAAGCTTAGCAGACCCCTTTAAGTCAACCAGTATATTGGCACACTTGATGTCCCTTAAAAGTTTAGATCAAATAATAATTAGAATGTAGCAATTCCATGTAAGTTTAAAAAATATTTTCCTCGTCTATTTCCTACCATTGCATCAAACTTTGACTATTAAGTGATTTGCAAACTAATTCAGGGAGATGTCAGCTTAAAATAGAATCTTCATGATACAAAAGAAAAAAATCAAAATCCAAAATGGACTTATGTTTCCAAGCAGGTACTTTTTACACTTGGTATAACAGTTGCATTGCATCAAGATAGATAGAAACCTCATTCATGTTACCTGTGAATCACATTACGATCGTGAAGATACTTCAAGCAACTTAAAATTTGCTTAGTATATGCAGAAACTTCGGAGTCCATTAAACAATGCTTTTCATAGAGACCTGCCAATGATCCTTTTGTTGCAAGCTCGAGGAAGATATACTGCTTATCATTATCCTGAGAAATAATGAAATGTAAATACAAATATCTATTAGGAGAAGAGTAAACAGTCGAAATGCAATTACTCCTAAGTAATGTAATCAGGCAAAAAATATTTCAGGTATCACCACCTAAACAATGAGAAAACATCTCATGTAGAAGAAAGTACAAGTAATCACGCATCAAATAGCCAACTAATCATCCTTAGATATCAGAAGGAATTCATATATATAGTCTAACGGACGATCTTTTACACCATTTAAACACGAAAATATTACAGGAATAGCATTGACTCTGTAAAACTGCATTATGAAGAACTTAGTGATAAGAAAAAAGCTTAGCGATCCAAAAGAAAAAAACAAAATAGGGAAAATTTAATGTGCATTTGCAGCTCTTAACTCAAGCAGACACATACAACTTCAAAGGTATCAAAACAAAAACATTTTATGAACTTACGCAATATAGTAAAAAACAGGAAATAAACTAATCCATCCCAATGACATGTGATTCCCTCCCTTTTCTATTTATAAAATAATGCTATATAGTTTGACACCCGTGACATATTCATCTTTGTAAATAACAATTACTCTATACCTCTACATATTTTCCTTAATGCTCAAGAGGCTGAATGAGCCAAGAAATTTCAGCCAAATAAATGCTTGGTAATTTACAAAATGATTATTTACATTGGTCATGCCTAAAAGTTTAATTATTCTTTCCCAAATATCATAATCATATTCAGGAGAGCAAAGAAAGACTGTTAAATCTAAAGTATGAATGCATGTTTGGATAAAACACACTAAACATGCCCAACACATAAATTATAACAGACTTGCCAGCTAGAAAGCAACATACCTTGTCTGTGCCTAGATATTGAACGATGTTGTCATGCCGGAACTGACTCAAAAGAGTTCTTTCCTGAAAGGAAGGCAGAAAATATTCATGTATAATCAAATGTATAATCAAATGCTTCTGTATAAGATGGAAAAAAAAAAAATACATAATATGCTGACAGGTTTGATGAGAAAACAAATTATATAATGAAGTTTGATGGGAAGACCAAGTCCTCTCACCTGCTGAAGTTGGAAAATGCTCTGTTTGTCATGGCTTCTATCATCTAGCAAAGGCGCCTCCTTTACAGCAAAAAAGAATCCATCTCTGTGGGAAAATAAATTTCATGTGTTATCTCTGAAACAAAACCAAAAGGAAATGGATGACTAACTAAATCGTCTATGTGCAACATACACAGTGGTGTGATATAAAAATAATTGGACTCCTTTGTAAAGTCTTATCAGTTACGGTCGAAGAAGAATTCCATAACTAACCGCAGATAAAATCCTCAAAATCACAGCTAACTAATAGCATCTCAAAAAATGCTTCTATAGCAGTAAGTAATTTTCAATTGAGTGTATGTAGGAGAAATATTTTATCAAAGTAGTACACACATTGTTTGGATATTATGAGTCTATATTATAGGCATGTGCATGATGTATATATATAGGTGTATTGAGTGAGAAAAGCTTTTTTGTTAAAGAGTCAAATAGCTTTATTTTTTAGTTTTAACCTTTCATGATTGCTTTAATAGCTATGTAAACATGTTAAATAACATGAATTTGTATTTCTAAGACTATTTAGGAGTGAAACAGTTTTGGTAGCATTTATACAAAAACTTCTATAGCAACTTGTGTTATAAAATAAAATAAGAGAATAATTACATTATTTTTAAGTTTAAATGTGTTTATAAGTTTGAATAAATATGAAGGTATCCAATTTCAATCTTAACAAAAAAATTGTTACTTTTATATTTGACATATTTTTAGTTCTTGACTCTAATTAGTTTGGTGCTAACATGGTTAAAAAAATAAAGAATATTAATTAAGATAATTATTATAATATAATATTTAAATGAAGTTAATTAGATTGTTATTAGGTACATAAATCAATTAAACAATATATTTATGATTTTACATAAATAAGGTAACCACATATAAATTATTTTAAATATTATGAAAACGAATTTTATTATTTTTAATTTACCTTAAATTTCGTATTTTTATATTAAACATTTATTTTTAATATATCTTTTTTTT
>Ga0123340_1003031_pt1 | contig 15536 bp, 4 predicted proteins | sample SirMexnodulemix_FD_89961 | JGI IMG/M metagenome (GOLD analysis project Ga0123340, IMG submission 89961) | Root nodule microbial communities of legume samples collected from Mexico - Siratro Mexico nodule mix | ecosystem: Host-associated > Plants > Roots > Nodule | place: Mexico: Nepantla... | reverse complement strand
ATTTTTTATATATATATATATATATATATATATATATATATATATATATAATATATGGGGAAGAGAGAATTATGTGTGTGAAAGGAATGTATCATATAACTTATTATTTGTTTTTTTTAAGTGCAATTAGTATTGAGGAAAAGGAAGGTTGATTAAACTGTACAAGAATTTTGACAAGAACTTTTATCCCTTGTGTGAATGTGAATTCAATTTTTCTTACATCAACTTTTTTCAATTTGATGGATAATCTTTTAATATCTTCCAATGTCCAGAAACTAATCAATTAACTGCAATCGAAACTGTTTGTAGTTCGAATTTGGACAATAATTCTCTAAATCTCCATTTTCCGAGTTGTGAATAGAATTTTTTTCATGAATTTTAACATAATTATTATAAGATCACCAATTTTATTTTAAGTTATATCTTTACTTCAGTTTAAATGTATTTATAATTTAGATTGAAGAACATCTTTTGTAGGTGGGTTTGTCTAATCGTTCACAAAGTCACTTTAATATTAATAACTCCGAACTTTTCAGTTTTCGCTGCATCTTTCCGTTCGTAACTGGATTCCTATCAGAAAAAAAGACACGAGTCTAGATTGATAGACAAATAAGATTTATCTTAGGAAACAAAATAAAAGTGGCCCTTTTATTCTTTTTTTTCGATTCTGAATTTGGATCCTTTGCTTAGCCCAAAGGACAAAAAGAAGAAGTGAAGAGCACGTTATAGAAGAATAAAGGCACATAAATGCCTAATATATGCTTACTTCGTCAAACATTTTACACTTATTTGCGTATCAAATCCACTTAGATGGCAATCAATTTTTGTGAAGAATATATTCCTTACAACTATGGGGAAGAATTCTTTCAGTTTGTGTTTCTGATAAAATTTTCTGTGGGCAGAATATGTGAACAATTTAGACATAATGTAAGGATTTGATTGGTGTGGGTATTTTTTTTTTGGTGGACCAATAGAGATGAAAAGGTTTGGGGATTTGGGATTAGCACCATGTAACATCTTTTAGGCCTTTAAAGTGAAAATCTAAGGGAAATCCTACAAATTTCGTGTTTCTTTAATTTTGATATAGACATGATTCTCTCAAGCAATATATTGTTTACAATGCATATACAGAAAAGGCAAAGAGCAAGATTAAGAGAAAATCTGTTCGTATTAAGAATTATGGTGCAAGATTGCACCAGTTTAGAACAGAAGCCATATAAAGAAAAAGGAAAGAAATATAAGAATAATAAATACCGATAAAACAAAACAAGAACAAGATAGGTAATGAGATTCAACTACTTTTATAGTGAATAAAATAAAAAATACATAATTAATATTAAACTTTAGTGTCATAATGCATCAAAATTTAGAACTTGCTAGTTAAGAAAGAAAAATGCTAAGTATAATAAGATTTCTGAGCAAACAAATTTATACGAAGAAAATAAAGTAAATTTTTAATAAGAGAGTTTATTAAAGATTAAATGACAATCATATTTAGTGACTTTGTTGAATATTGAATTGCAAGTAATTTAAATAACTTCCATTATATCACATTGCATAGTTGTTGGTGTTAAAAGAGGAGACATCCAAAAATTCAAATAACCATTTTAATTGAAGTATTTTTAAAATAGTGGGTTCATAAGCTTTAACAGGATTTAAGAAACAGTAATTTACTTACTTTTAAAAAGTAAGATAATTCCTAATAAGTAAAATCCTTTGGTGGAATTATGATAAGTGGATGAAAATAAAATAAGTAAATAACTTAAAAAGAGGAAGATGATGAAGGAAATAAAAGACTTTAAAATTTGATATCTTAGAGATAGAAAAGAATGTAAAGAGAAATTGACCAATAAAATGTATTAGATGAAGTAATAAACAAATTAATATCAAGTTTAGTAATGATAAAATATCACAAACTTTTAACAATAGTACGATAGATATGATGATAAAACATCACTAATAAAGTAGTATACTAAAATCAAGTCTCTTAAGTTTGAGTGTCAAAAAGACAAATTTGATAATATATTTTGATTGAGAAAGAAAATAGTTTTTAAGAGAGTAAACAACTTTAATATCTAAAAGTAAATAAAAAAAGTTATTTCCTAAACTCTAAACCCTAAAGTAAATAAAAAAAATATTTAATTTTTTCCTTTCATAAAACTAAACAAGATAGTTTCAACTCTATTGTCCCATCAACAACATCTCTAATAATAAACATATCATAACATATAAAAAAGAGAGTAACATGCATCTACAAGAAATGTTGTAAACAAATAATATGAAGATAGGAAAGCATAAAATAGAAGTCAAAGGATTCAATTCTAATGTATATTGTTTTTTCAAACCAAATTCAAAGAGTTTGTTTAAATACATGAATATTTTTCTTCACTTTACATATTTCATTCGAATTATGACATACTTATAAGAAGAAATCATATAACTTTATTCTTGAATATAATTTTATGGAAACAATTTACATTTATCTAAGAATACTATAGATAAATAAAAGTAACAACAATAAAGGATGAATAATGGTTAGTTTGGCAACATGAACACAATTTCTTTATCATTGAAAAAAAAAACCACTTAACAATAAATGAGTTTCACACAACATAATTAAGAAATTAATGCTATTTATACATCCAAGAAGAGTTATTAACATTTTTTCCTAGAGGAGAGAGATAATATCTTTAGTATCAATTTTTTTACAGAGTAGAAGGCTCTTCTACCACAATTTATGAAAAAAAGAGATCAAATATAACCTCTTTAATTGAAAAAGGTCAAACAAACTATGAATGTAAATAGAAGTAGAATAAATAAAATTAAGTGATTGAATGGACTAACAATAATAAAGAAGTTAGTAAGAAGAACAATGCTTACTTGTAGAAGATTATTAAAGAATGACACAAAAGGGACATCTATATTAGAATAAATACCCATGTTTAACTTGATAAACTTCACATTATACTAATTTTATTAGATCGATGATATGATAAAGATAATCATATCTAAATAGTATGATTAATGACGCATCAATTCTCAATGACTACGATCGTTTTAAAAAGATCTCCTTTCAAATAATTTGAAGTTTGTGATCGACTAATAATTTTTTCTAAGTTTGTTCATTAGATAAACATCAGTAAGATCAAGTGAAAGCAAACTCAATCTTTACAAGACCATCAAATTGTTTACTCTATGGATGACTTACTATCTCATATAACAGAAGATACAAAACTTAGGACATAACTTATAATAAGATGCAAATTCAAGTTGAATAATCTTGGATGTATTCAACAATTGACTCGTGCAACCAATAAAACTTTTTCTCTCTCAACTCAATAAAACTTTTGAGACAATTACTTAATTCTCTTAAAGTTGTATACTAAGATTGGTTTTGTTAATACTAGAAGGAGATTCTCAATTTAGAAGTACTTCGACTACAATAAATTTAAGTGTAAGAAAGATTATATCAATTAAAGAGACTGTCAACCTTAATTATAATTCTAACATAAAAATAAAAATATTTGCATACAAGTCACTACAATTTTATTCAAAACGTTTATAAATAAAAGCTTAACTATGCAAAACAGCCAATGATCTACGATGTACATCGTATAAAATGTTACTTCAAATATTAAAGTACTAGATTATAGTCAAAACAGAGTGTACTATCTTTTAGAAAATTTTCATTTTGTAAAGTTATTTCTTTGTAAAGAATCTTCCTTTTTATATAATATTTTTTTAGAGAAATTTGTTTGCATCTTAAACATATTCTTTTATTGTAATAAAAAATATAATAATAAAATACTAATTGAAAACCAGGACTACTTAATATTAAACATAATTATATTATTTATCTAAAGAAAGAGACAGAAGTACAAAATAACTTTGTAAATTTATTATAAGTTAAAAGTGACATAAAAAATACTTATAATAAATTTTATTACTCAAAATTATTTATTCTGAAATTTTATAAGGAGAATTAAATATAACTCAGTTTGAGTAAATATAAAAAGCAATTGTCTTTTTTCTTTCACTCACAATTTATTTACGAAAACTTTCTTATAAATTATTTTTAACTAATAAATAATCTTTCACGATAATATATACCGATTATCATATTGCAAAAATATTTTAAAATATTTTCAAATTCTACATGTTGATGAAAAATAAAACAAGTAGAATCAAAGACTCTAGATATATAATTTATCTGATCAAATCATACGATAAAACTTTCATATAAAGTTAAACAATACATCCTATAAAAATGTAGGAATGTTACACAATTTTAAAATTACCATAGTGAAGATATGACTTAAATAAATAAATATATTGTTATACAACCTGTTACATTAATTGATAATAAATTCGGAATAAAGTAACTAATAAACTTATTTATAATATTATTATATATTTTTCGGTATACTAAAAAGTCTAATATCATTAATGTTTAGACTTTTTAATTTACCATGACGGTGCATTCATGATGGAACCACCAAAGTCTAGAACATATAATATATCAGATAGAATATTCCTAGTGATGTTACCAAACATTAAAAATAAGTAATTTTTTTGCGTATTTTAGTTCTTCGGTTTAAGTAAGCCATATTCAATTTTTACATATTAAAAGCAAAAAAAGGGGTAAACTAAGCTTTTTCTTTATGTATTTTAAATAAAAACATATTTTAAAAATATAAATAATGTGAATGTGTCATTTTTTTAAAAACATACATAATATGCATGTCTATTTAAATTGAGGGATGTAAATATCCTTTTATGAAAAACTAGAGAGATATTAAAATTATTTTGTTAAAAGTTAAAAAGATAAATATTTATTTTAAAAATAGAAATTATGAGAACGTGATTCTTTAAAATCTTAAAGAAAATTAGGGGTGTAATTTTCCTTGTAAGAGCATACCTTGATACTCTAATGTGTTATAGCACATGTTTTCACTGGTTACATTTTCACATCCAGAAGCTACTAATTAACCTAATAGTTTTCAATTAGTGGCAAGTGTGGCTTGATCATTTGTTGCTATAGGTTTATTTGGTTCTAAATGAGACTCGGAATATTTTCATTTGTTGTGGGTTATGTTATGTGCAAAGTTTTCTTTGTGATTCTTTGCTTTTTGTTTTTACAAGGGTTTGCTACCTAAAACACTTAGACAATGGTAAAGGATTCTTCCACCTTCAAAGTGCTACGGGCTACCTATGATGGATTGATTCTTCCTGCACCTCTAGTATCTTCTTGGACTTCCATAATTTTGAATATTCCAATTTTAGTGATAAGAAGCAAAATTAAAATATCTTTAGTGTTGGAGAAATAGGTTAAAGACAGAAAAAAAAAAAAAAAAAAGTATAGGTGCTAAGATTTATGAAGGTGTAAGGTTGCGGCTATCAAAGGTAGCAGTGTGGAAGAACGTTAATAGGTGTTGGAGTGGCTGTCGTTCAAGTTCTAGGCTAAGGGAGAGAGATTGCTGAGAAAATTTTGTCGTCGAAGGTAATTGTGATTTATTTTTTTTTTTTTCGGATTATCCAATCCGTAATGATAATACTTTTTTCAATGAATTACAGATTGCACAATGCATAATGCACTTAAAAAATATTATCATTATGAATTGTACAATCCATACTATTTTTTTCTGTACCTTCATTATTACATATTGTACAATTTGCAATTGCAAATTTTTTTCAATAAATTGCGGATTGTACAATCTACAAGTCTGAAATCAGAATTTCTAGACTTGCGGTACAATTCGCAATTCATTGAAAAAAAAATTACAATTGTAGATTGTACAATCCGTAAGTCATAAAATTTTGATTTCAAAATTGCGGATTGTACAATCCGAAATTCAATTAAAAAAAATTTATAATTGCAGATTGTACAAACTGTAATAGCATTAATTTAGAATTTTGTATGTTTGTTTTGATTTGCTTGTCTGTTTCTTTTGAATGATTTATTTAGTCTACGATGGAAAGAGAGTTTTTGCAGTAAAATTTCTCAAAAAGTAGATAAGATATCAAAAATGGAAGAACCACATCAAAGTGTTGTTATGGTTAACGAACATGAATATGGTTTTCATTTTTCAAAAATGAGATAAATGAATTTTGTTATACTAAATGTTGTTATTGGATAAATTGTGATAATGTCCCTGAAATTTTTATGAATGTTATATTTAGGTATTTCTTACTAGAGATCATTTACTTAAATGATAGTCCTTTACCTACAAAGGACATGTTTTAGTCGAAGTATTGTTATCTCGAGGTAAGATTGTGGTCATCATATTACGTGAGTCATATGCACCGTTTTACAAACATGTTACAACCCTATAAGTTGCATATTAATCTTGGAGATGATTGATTATTGTAAAACTATTTGCTTACTATTTACTTGTTAAAAAAAATTTGCTTACTATTTACTTCTTATTAAAAAAATAACAAAATAATTTGATATAACAATCTCAAATACAAATAATAGTAAGTAATATGATATGAAGTACAAATAATAATATAGTATTCGGTATATGCAATAATATAGTATAGAATACAAATATCAACTATGTCCTGCCCCTCTACCACAAACTGCTCTCGAACAATGTGTATAGACAATCCCCTCACGACAACCTTGTTTGGCTAACTACAAGGCCTCTTGAGTGCCCTCATAGGTTGTAGTGCCTTCGGTCACGTCGTGACAATCAACCATCTTTTGCAAGATGTTTGCAACACGTCTAAATAAACCCTGCAAAATTAAAATAATACACATTAACCAAATCAAGCATTTACAAAAAATTAAAAAACATTGACAAACCAAATCATTTACTGAACTCTGATCCTGCTCTAGCGGAAGAGGTCGGTCTCTGTCAGTTGGACTACGAGGACGACGACGAGATGGCAAATGCAGTCGCTCATCCTCAGCAATAGGACTAATAAATGGATGGGAGATATGCTTAAACCAATCAATGTACTTATCTGAGCATGCATGTGGCTCGGATGCTGGGGTAAGACCGTTGACCAAATGATCAGCGAAATGTAACCATTTATAGTCAATGGTGTCAAAAACACCACCGTCGTAGGGCAAAACAGCAACTGGAATCCTCTGCTCGTAGCCAAACTGCCGTAAGACACGATCCGACATATATCTCTTAGTAGTGACCCTATACCGGATGAAACCTCGAAATAATGATATGACTTAAATGGCCAAACTGCTCGGTGTGAATGATATGGAGTCTACATAACGTCACTATATGTCAAGCGGTCTAAATGGGCCCTTACCTCAATGAAACTCAAAATATGACGTCCCACAACATATCGAGCTGCCCGTGGTAGGGTCTCATCATATTTAGAATTCAAAGTCCTTCTTCCCATACACGGGATGTGCTCGTAAATCCATGTCTATGTTATTTTAAATAAATCAAAGTTAACTATTTTCAATTCATAAAGATATATAATTTCTAACATACAATTAAATTAACAGTAATATTTTACCTGAACAATAGTAACAAAGCCTGCCAACTATCTTATATCACTTACCAAGACAAGCGTCCCCTAATTGCTCATACATGAATGTTAGAGCAGCTGCTCCCCAAGCCCACTGTCCACACATGTCAAGGTCTCTAAACATAGTAAGATAGCTGACAGAAATCCAATTTGTACTCTTATTTGCAAAAATAGTGCACCATAACATATGTAGTAAAAAAGCTTTAGCAGCACACTCCCATGAGTGTTGAATGCAACACTAGTCATATACCTCCCTCAACCAACCTAGTCTCACTTGGGCACCCTTATTTTGTTTCAACTCTTCATTTGCCTTAGTTTTTTAGATATTTAGATACCTAATAACTCTATTAGCATCTCCTTCGCATTATTATGATCCAAAGCGTCATATGTCGGGAATTGTCTCACAATAGGAAGATGCAGAATAGACGACAAATCCTCTAATGTGATCGTCATCTCTCCTACCAGCAGATGGAAGGAGTTTGTATCTCTGCGTCATCTCTCAACAAAGACTGTAATTAAGCCTTTGTCAGCAACTTCATAGACAATCCTACAAAGAGGAAGCAATCCAGAATTTTCTACAAAAACATAAACTCGTGGGCAAGGAATGTCAAATTTATTTAATTTTCTTCCATTGGAAATTTGAAAATAAAAGCTGCTGAAAAAACACACACTTGCGGATTGGGTAACCCGCAACTCATTCGAAAATTCGAATGCATTGCGGATTATGCGATTTGCAACTTATTTTAATTTCAAAAATAAGCTTCGGATTGGGTAATCCCCAACTCATTCGAAAATTCTAATACATTGCGGTTTATCCAGTCCACAACGACGACCATGACAGAAAAAAACAGCCACCACCGCCGTCCTTCGCCATCAATACCCTACATCTACCACTACAACATCAAATTAAACTTATAATAAACCTTACATTTCTTTCAATTGATTGTATAACTGCCAAATAATCCAGTCTCCAAAATTTTGCCTCCTTTCGTGTGTGGAAAATGGCTATGGCTATGTCGTTCAAACTTCGTCTAAACTTTCAACTGGCTATTGCTATGCTGTGTCGTCCAAAGCAAAGGTGCAGCAGTAGCTGCAACAGCAAATGTGTAGGAGGTGCAACAACGTCAAAGGAGGTGTGAGGGATAGAAGTGCTGAGTGAAAAGAATGAAAGATAAGATTGAATTAAAATAAATTTTAAAAGAGTAAAATTGTAATTTGATATTTACTATATAAACGCAGAAAGACGTTATGGAGGTGCAGGAAGAACCCGTCGTTACCTAGATATACAACTGACCATGGGTGTTATAAATAAAACCCAACTTATTGCCTAAGAGGTATGGACCTCTGCACTCCCAATTACTAACTGCACTCCATATTAATAGAAAAGGACAATACTATCCTCCCTTACTGCATAGTGCCACAGCTGCTGTCATGGTCGCTGCGCCATCGCTGTTGTAATTTCATTCTCCAGTTAGAGGAAAAAGAAAAAAAAAAACAAATAAAGAAAGAGCTTGTTTTAGAAGAAAGTTCCTTCTGGAAACTATCATTCGGATAAGAATTTTGTTCGGAAAAACTTACTTTAGCACGCATTACATGTGTGTTCGAGAAAATTTGTTCTAAAAATAATACATTAAATATTATTTTAAAAGTATTAATAGTTTTATTATTTTCAATTTTATTCTCACAAGTTTAATAAAAAATAATATGTAATTAATATATATTCTATTAATAATATACAAGTGTTTTTACAAAGGTGCACATCATCAGACAAGTATATCACCATTATAAAATTGCCTATATACCATCAGGAGAGTTCACATAAAAGTCTAAAGATTATAAAAAAAAATTATAAAAAAAAAAATCATTTAAGAAGATTACTCTTCAAAAGGCCTACATTGGAAGAGCATACAAGGATATATATTAGAAATTGTATAGTTTTATTTAGTAAAACCAATGGGAAAACTCCTCTGTTAAAGACATTAGAAAGATGAAATCACAAGACAAACTACATTAACTCTAATTCCAAGTACACAACTATAATTTTTTTTTAATTGCCTACGTTGTTACAAGTATAGTGAGCCTCACCTCCTAATAATAACTGTAGTTTTGTTATTAAATAAGAGTAGTGTTGTTCTAACAAATACAGTGAGGGAAAAAGCAAGAGCTGCAAACCATTAAAACAACTTTGTTCTCTCCATCGTTGTGAATAAAATATACAAAGAGTGTGGTTATTGCATTTTCAAAAGATTACAAGTGCTAAAGAGTGAAAGGGAAGTGATTAAAGGGTATACGGTAAAACCCATTATTCGGGTGAGTTTGTAAGGAAATCGTGTCTGGTATATATATATATATATATATATATATATTCATAATTTTATATAATTTTGACATAAAAATGTCATTTTGTCATGTCATAATAGTTGTCAGACTTATTTACTGAACAAACACCTTTTATAACGTAATAAAGTATTGATACTTTAAATTTTTAGATATTTTTTAACAGTCCAACCTGCCATGAAAGAAAATCAATCTAAAAGAACAACTATTTATTTAAGCATTGAAGTTAGAAAAGTGTCAAAATATATTTTTTTAAAAGTTACAATTTAATCCTGTTTTATAATAATTTTATTCATTTTAGTTTTAACGATGAAGTGAGAAGTTCATGGAAAGAGTGAATTATGTGAAGGTTTGGTAAATTGATATTTAAAACCAAAATAAATTTCAAGAGTGTAATTACATAAGAAGAATCTAACGAAGAAGGGAGAAAGTAATTACAACACGTCTTAAAACAAAGAACATGACTAAAAAAAAACAAGAGCAAACAATAAGAAATAATAAGAAAGATTTACAATAGAAAGATTTAAGAAAACTTCACTATAAATTGTAGAAAATTATAAAATATTCTATAATACCTTAAAACTACTACAAGAATGGATGACAAGAGACATAATAAGATATACGTACAAGAATAACTTTTTAAATAGGATACTTTTTAAAGGTATACGTGGTTAGCTTTATTTACATTTTATTTTCAAGTTCATGAGATGGTTATAATTACTTTCATATGTTATTTTAAAGTGTATGTGAAAGTTGTAACTACTTTACATATCTTTTCAAGTGTCTTGGATACTCATTCACCTAGAATAAAATTAGAAAGTTAACTATGTATTAAATAGTAAGTTAACCATATATTAAATGCAATCATTAGCCTAATATCATTATTAGACTTATGTTCTCACTAAATGTATTTGACCATTATTGTGTTTATAATTATGATTTTTTTTTTTTTGTATTCACATTGCTTAAAACTTATTTTCATAAGTCTAGGTCGAAACCAACAATTGGAAAAGAATCCACTTAGATGTTAAATAAAGAAGTCTATAAATTAGGACTAAATTAAACATGATTGTACAATATTTTATACAAACCTATAATTTATACAATCAAATATTTTCGTCTCAACACTCCCTCAAGTTGGTAAATAGATGTCATACATTCCCAACTTGTCTAATGATCTTCCAAAAACATGACTTTGTCACAACTTTAGTAAGAATCCATTAGCTGATCGTCAAATAGAATATTTAACAATTCTAGAATATTTTTTTTTTATTAAGCTTTGACTTAACGAAAAAGTTATCAACCTTTATATGTTTCATACAGTCACGTTGGACAACGTTGTGAACGTGAAACTTTATTATCATACACAATTAAATGGGATGTATGTGGTCATACCCTAAATCTTGAAGAAGTAGTCTAAGTCACAAACCTTCGCAGAGTCCAAAAACATTACTCTAAGTTCAGCTTCTACATTGGATATAGCTACAACTTTCTACTTCTTGCTTTTCCATGTAACAATATTACATTCTACAAATGTGAAATATTTAGAGATTAATCTTCTATCATCAAGAGCACATATTCTATTTGTATTAGTATAAATCATCACATCCTTATAATTGGAGTTCTTCTTGAACAAAACTTCTTTTCAAAAAACAACTTTTATGTACCTTAAAATTCGTATAATGACATCCTTCTTTTTTTTTTTTCACTTGGATTGTGCATGAACTAACTAACCACACTAAAAACATAAGCTAAATTTGTTCTGGTGTGTGAGAGATACATCAATCTCCATACAAGTCTTTGATATTTTCCCTTATTAGTTGAAGTTTGATATTTTTCAGTATATAACTTCAACCCCCTTCAATTGGATTGTTAGTTTGCATGTCATCATTCCAATTTCTTTTAATAAATCCAATGCGTATACTATTCTTGAGGGTCAAAAAACCTAATTTTGATCTTGAAACCTCAATTCTAATAAAGTAATCCAAAGGACCAATATCCTTAATCTCAAATTCATTTTCCAAGTACTCTTTCAATGTCTTGCATTTGTCTAGATCATCTCTCGTAACTATCATGTCATCAACATAAAAAAATGATTCTAATATTTTCTTCTTTTTCCTTTATAAACAAGGTATGACATGGGTGACTCTGTTGATATCCAAAAGCAAGCATTGACTTGGTGAATCTAGTAAACCATGCTTTCGACAATAACCTTAATGCATACAATGAAGTTTTCACTTGCATATCTTCTTACTATATGTATCCGAGACCCCACATCCTTCAAGTAGCTCTATATAAACTTCTTCAGACAAGTCCCCATGCAAGAAGACATTTTTCACATTAAATTGTTATAAAGACCAATCAAGTCTTACAACTAGAGATAACAATATGAGAATTGTGCTAATTTTGGGTACGAGAGCAAATGTTTTAGTGTAATCTATTCCACATGCTTGTGTATATATGCCTTTGCCACTAATCTAGCTTTGAATCTCTCCATTGGGCTATTTGCATTATATTAAAATTCACAGTATACTCCCATCAACATCCTACTTGTTTCTTCCCAACTAGACCATCTACCAATTCCCACATTTTGTTCTTTTGCAATGATCTTATCCCCTCATTCATGGCATGCTTCCACCTAAAGTCAACTAAAGCTTCCTACACATTATTAGAAATAAATATAGTAGATAATTGACCTATAAATACGATATTTGAGTTGATCAAATTACAATTACAAATGTAATTACTCCCTTTCTCCAATTTGAACTCAATATCAACTTCTTGTGGAATAAAAGTGTAAATGTCATCATAATTCTCCTGCTGAATTTCTAAGAGGAAAAATATATCAATGTCTCATAAAATGCTACATCTATAGTAATGAAAATTTGATTGGTTTGTGGATCATAGCACCAATGTCTTTTTTGGTGATCAAGATAGCCAAGGAGCATACACCTTTTAGCTCTAAGAGACAACTCACTTTTTTGATGCTTATGGAAGTGAGCATAAGCCACAACCAAAAGAGAGAAAGTGAAACAGAAAAAAATCCTAAGCTATGATACCAAATTGAAAAAGAATTCACTCTATAATTTTTGTTTTTTTTTTCATTTCTGTACAAATTCACTGTTCTTATGGTATTTTACTCATACAAGTCAGGAACTAAATAAGGAAGTTTATAAATCAAGACTAAATTAAAGAATTTATGATAATATAATATTTTATACAAACTTGTAATTTATCTAATCAAATATCTTCATCTCAACACCGGTATAAATAAGGTCAAGTATCTCTTGTAAACTTAAATTTGAATGAATGAAATACACTTAGCTGGTGAGCTTCTTTTAGTGTTTTGATAGTGTGGAACTCTTTCTTTTGGTTTTTATTTTTAAGAACTTCTTCAATTGATGAATCTCTATGGCATTTATCCATTGGAACTCTTTCTAAAGGTGGTTTGTTTTTTCCCTGTTCTCACCTTGAATCTATTCTCTACTTTTCTTTGCAAATTTATTGTTGTTTTTGCTTTGTTTCTCCAATGTGTCACAAGATATGTTCAACATCCATGGAGATTCCTTTTTCTACAACACCTTATTGAGTTGATAAATCCATCCACCTTTCAAGGAACAACTAAAGTGGTCATTAGAGCTTTGGATTCAGCTCAAAATTAATATGGTGTTTCCTCACATCAAGAAAATGTTTCTTTTAAAACAGGTTTCATCTTCATGTTCCAAACCCATTTTCATGTGACATAATTATTGCATTTTCTTTGGTTAATCTCTAAGAGCTAGTAATATTTTAATATTAAATTTTAAAACAAATTATATATGACGTTTATAAATGATAGGGATTCCTGGGGGTGTTTAGGATCTAGACCAACCCAAAAAATAGATGAAGATGATATTTCTTCATGAGAGAACTCAAAATGGTGCAAAGGAAGACATCATGAAAGCCATGCTTGTGACAAATAGAGAAATCAATGGATTTAATTGAAATGTAAAAAATGAAATGAGGAAGAAGATAATTGAACATGTCACCTTCAAGATTGGAAATCTTCAAAGATGAGTGAAGGAAGATACACCACTTGAGAAAGCTTCTTAAGATAAGGATCAAAGAAAAGAGTAGTCACACAACTCAAGAACTCTCACAATTTCTTAAAGAAATTCTCATTCATTCAACTTGTTGTATTTTGCAATGGAGAACAACTTTATAGCCATAGAATTTGGCCAAGTAAAGAGTCTCAAAAGACAAAAAGTGTTAACTACACTAATCAAGGTTAACTACGCTTAACTACGTTCAAATTAAACTAATCTCTTGAATTTAGGGAGATGCATTTGGTGGTTAAGTACATGAATGTAATGACTATTTATAAGATGACTAGGATGAATATACATGATGAAGTGCACTTAGAGGTTATAACAATGTATGAATGTAATGATTACTCTAAGATGACTAGAACGAATATACATGAAAGAATGCACTAGATAGTTACTAAAATGTAAAGTATGTAATGCTTATAATGCATGTACTAGGCAGTTACTAAAATTTAAAAAATTAATGATTACAATGCATGTACTAGGTAGTTATTATGAATATGTCTTGAAACTTGAAGAGTAAAAAATGACTTAAGTAGCCAATGTGAGATGTATGTGCCAACTTAAGCCTTCCAAAAGACACTCCTAATTTAAGTGTAATTCTCTCAAGTACCTATTCTCAAGTTTTGTACTTTTATCAAGTTCTTTCAAATTTCTGCAATATACAATCATTTATTCTTCTAATTTGTTCATTTTAGAGCTTCAAGACTCTTCTCTCTTTTATTCTTTCACTACATCTTCCTTTGTCATGGTTCTTTTATTTTCTTTTCATGTCTTCTTTTCTCTTTCTTCAACAAGTTCTTCCTCATTCTCATATGTATCATTCTTCCCGAGTTTGAAGGAATTTGTCCACAAATTCTGAAGACCTATATTACAAAGAGAAAGATAAAAAAAAAATTGAAGTTATGACTTATTATTTACTAACACTAAGAAAAATATTTATTACTAACCTCTAGGATAAAAAAATAAAGTACTTGAAATGTCATGTTTGCATGTGGAATGGATGCTCTTGTCCCAAAATTTATTTCCTACAAAAGATCTTATCATTTTATTTTTAATTTACTTTTTGTTTGTTCTTAGAATGTGATGATGATGATAATAAATATGACGATGATCATGATGATGATATATATAATTAAGTTAATTAGTTATATTTAGGAATTTAAAGTTCTTAGTATTCTGTTTTTGAATACTTATCCTCCCGTTCCAACTCCAAACCCAAACCTTATCTCTCTGCAATTTAATCTAACATTTTCTATTGTCTTAATTGCCCTTTATTCAACAAACCAAAATCAAGCAACGATGCAAACTAATCAAATATTTATCTGAATCATACATGCAAACCAAATCAGCCAAATTCAACCACTAGCAAACAGAACAATTTAAACGAAATTAAAATTGACGTTGGTGCTCTTAAACCAACAACCTTAATTAACAAAATTCACAACTAAACAACCTCAGTTATCAACTTTAACAACCTAGACGCAACTACCTCGGGATTCAACAAAACCTCATTCGAAACCAACCCGAAAAATTACTTAGAAAATTCCAATCGTTTAGTGAACACATACATTAATTAAATAAAGCATAAGTGCGCGCATATATATATATATATAT
>Ga0123340_1003030_pt1 | contig 15538 bp, 9 predicted proteins | sample SirMexnodulemix_FD_89961 | JGI IMG/M metagenome (GOLD analysis project Ga0123340, IMG submission 89961) | Root nodule microbial communities of legume samples collected from Mexico - Siratro Mexico nodule mix | ecosystem: Host-associated > Plants > Roots > Nodule | place: Mexico: Nepantla... | reverse complement strand
TCTTTATTCAATCCAAACTAAATTTTAAAATAATAATTTAATTTAGTTCAAATTTTTATTTAATTAAAACTTGAATCAAAATTATATTTGGTTCATGTGACGTTTTAATAGAGAATGAATCAAATTAAATTGCAAACACTTCTATTACGTGTCAGTTTTTCTTCCATTCCGCGTAAACATAAAAAATTATGAAAAATTTATGTTCTTTCACATAATCTTTGTCACTAAATTTGTTTTTTCTAGTAATATTTTAAGTTGTAAGAATGGGTGGGACTTCATGAGGAACTACAAAATGAATCTTTAAAATGATTAAATAGTACATTTGTATCTAAGACAAACTGCTTCCGCTTGCTGTTAGAAGTAGTTAAGGGAGTTAATAACAACGTTTAATACATTTAGAAAAAATGAAAGGCCAAAAAAATGTTTTAAAAATGAGGGACTAAATAATGTATCAGTATTTAAAAAGAATAAAAAATAAAAATAAAAAAATAAAGATTTAATTGTGCTTCTCAACATTCAATTAGCATTTATTCCACAACTTTTGTTATTCAAGTTTTTTTCCACAGTCTGTAATTTTTTTTTTCAACACGTTTATCCATGATATGTTTTAATTTTAATATATTTTATATATTTTTTAAATGTATAAGAAGTACATATTTAATTCAATAAACAAGATAATAGTAAAATATTAAAAAAAAATAATACAAGTTTTAACACATAAACAATTTATTATACAGGACCAATTTATGTGGGCTAATGGTCTTCAATGTCCAACTTACCCCACTTGAATTGAAAAGGAAAAAAATCACAATCAAACTAAAAATAAATTAATACTTAATACTGATCGAGAAGTTGATATTTCCACATATACCCACTTTTACGGGAAAATATATCATGACAAATTAGGATTCAAATGTCACAATCCTCTCCAACATTTCTCACTATGCACCTATCATTATTTATCATTGAGGTTCAATTTGTGGGAGTGGGCATTTTTATCACCAAATTTCCCATTCGCAAAATTATAAATAAATATAAACTAAAATAGTATGTTTTTACTATTACTAATTAAATATAAACATTTTAATTAAAAGTAATTTTTAATTTTAAAAAAAACAACAAATTACAAAGTATTTTAATATAAGAACTATAACTGTTCATACTTTAATACACAGTAATTAATACATGAGAATAACCACAATTACAGTCAGCATTAATATGTAGATGTTTAAGGATACATTTATCTTAAATTTTGCAATTAGAGTGCTAATTAATTGTTGGGATCCGCGTATTAACTAGAGACAAAACAATCCCATCAGTTGACAGCTAATTGGCATCATGAACATGGTGCCCAATCTCAGCAAAATACAATAATAATCGATGCTAATTCAATTTTTTCCCCTTTTTATAGATGTTAAAAGATGCCACGTTTAAAAGGATATTGGAATGTCATAATTATGGAAATGTTAATATTTATACATGTCAAAGTATGAGTAGAGGGGAATGAAAAATCTTCTCTACGATCTCAAACATTGATACGTGTGTGACCTAATTGCAAATGGAGTTCTAATAAGTACACACAAATTCAAGAGCATCATTAAGAAAATGTTGAGTCCAGATAACAATGATGCAAAATGAAAAGAAAAGTAGCCTTATTTTCTTGCACAATCTGATTATCTTTTTAGCTTGCACTTCGCACTAGCTAGATATACTTATACCATGCCGTTAAGGTTTCCCTTTCCATCACTGTTGTGTTCCATTTTCTAAGCACATTCTTGTATTTCTATTTGTTCTCCTCTTCCATTCTTTCCATCTAATCATGTGTGTGTTAAACTTCTACCTTTATCTTACCACACGACTTGTTTTCTACTCATCTCTGTTACTTTCTTATCACATTGTTGTTGATGACGTTTTCACATCACCATGACTTTGTCTTTGGTAATCTGTTAGGTGATTAAAGCTCAATAATAAGAAAAGTTGCATACATGTCTTAATATCTATGGTCTCAAAGCATAAAGTTTTGTCTTTCCACACTAATCAATTCCAATATTAAACGCGTTCATGTTTACAAACAACTAAGTCGGCATGTTTATCGAGAACAATTGTAAAAGTTGCTGGGATTATTATGATTACGATTAATCAATAACACAATCTTTTGTGGCACCTTTCAAATGGATTCTCCATCTAGATATTCGTCGAGTTTGAGATTTTCTACATGTGGAATCAATCTTAATTTGAATGTTTTTTTTTTTTTTTTGTTCTACATTAGTCACGTCTTACTTTTACTTTTATATATCCTTGAGATGCATGTATTTGAAATTTATGTACCAAAAGAATTTTTACTTACCTTTTCTTTTTAAGTGTCTCATTATGCTGTTACCAAAACATTTCCAATAAGAAATATCTTCAGCATAGCAATAAAAAAAATTAAGGATAAATTTTGTAACCAAATGTTTAATCTATTAATTTATTTTAAATCATGATTTATTAGTGTTTTATTATTTCAGAAGCTTTGTATTATATGATTTTTAAGTCACTTCAAAACTGCAGTGTTTCATTAAATTTGTTTGAAATTCTGGAATGTGACAGAGTCTTTACTTTTTTTTCTTTAGGAAACAATTGAGAGTTTGTTTTTAATGTATTAATTATGAATGGAGTTGACTAAGTTTATCTGTTCAAAGAGGTTGATAAAAGAAGTGATAAAGTTTCAATCAACCCACCTGATTTGCAATAATGAGTCACAGAATTTAGAATAGATAAAGGGGGAACCAGAAAACAAGAAAGAGGAGAAGCATGTTTCTGCTTTTCCCCTTTAGCAGTTGGATAGAAAATAAAGGAAAGGGTTTACATAATCTTATATAGCAAGATCAACAAGATCATGTACTCACATCCTTCGTATTTTTCCAAACCTATACAATCATCACGCCCTTTAATGAAAATAAATTAACTTTAGGACACTCCTATTATATGTCACAGTAACGTGAATCATCACTTTTTTTTCAGGAGAATTAAGGTTCTTTTTATAATTAAGGTTTTGAAAAGGATAAAAAATTTATAAATTCTTAACTATGATTGTTGTGTGATGTTTTAATAATTAATGTGCTTGATTCGTGGGTTTTCTTTTGAAAAAGATAATTTGAAAGAAATTTATATGTAGGGAAAAACTTACATCTAAAAGAGCCTTGTATAGTCTTAAAATTTCAGAAATTTTGGTTTTGTGTGGAAATTAGAAGTATGCTTGTGATGTATTATTTTTTTTTTTCACCTTTATATTGACAGGATGATGACAATCCATTTTGATGTATTTCTACATTCGTCGAAAATGAGTTGATTGATTATAGTGAAGATCATGAAGATAAATGAAATGAGGTCTAAGGAGAGATATATTTTTTATGGAATAATGATCAAATCTTAATTTTTGTTTGGAATATTGATCGTTAGGCTACGAAGTATGTGTATTTGTACTGTTCCAAGGAAATTAATCTTGACATTTCTTTTGTTTTTGGTTGGTTTTATCATTGGATTTTTTTTTCTTATCAAATAAATGAAGATTCCTTGAGCAAGTGTTCAATACTCTGTGACATAACAGAATTCTGCGTTAATATAACTAGACTGAACAATTACAGTACTCATGAGTAAGTTAACAATGAATTCTAATTAAATTCATTATACATATATATCTCGCATGGAATTTTAATTTACTATATGTTGAAGTTATATATGAAGATTATATAAAACATACTTAACATCTCTAAGTTGTATTCTTTAGAATGACAAAGTCGAAGCCATATTGAAACGATAAAGGAAATAATAACTTTATAAAAATAGTGAAAACAATAATTTTCTCCTTTAATTGTAAGAATTTATTAACATATTGTAAAATTTGTTAATAAAGACTAAAAGTGCAAGATATGGATTACATTTAATTCTCTCACTCTAATTTTATTTGAGTTAAATATATTTTCAATTTCTACAAATTAGAAAATAATTATTTTTAGTTCCTAAAAAAATAACATTTCTACTTTTGTCCTCATTTTGTTATTCGAAAAAATACTTCCTCCATCCTAAAATAATTGTAATTTTAGTCTTTAGAGAAAACATAAATTTATTGATATTTTAATTTTTCAATGAAGTAAAAAAGTGAAGTTATAAATTTTAAAACTATACCTTCGAGTCACCAACCTTTGCAAGAGATTACTCATAACATTTATCAGTTGTGAACTAAAATGACATGAGAGACCATAAGAAAAGAGTATGGTAGAAAAAGATGAGGAAATTTGAAGATAATATTTATATTTAGATATGATATATTTGTATAAACGAAAGAGTAAAAAGGAAAATTGGAGATTTTTTTTTTTTTTGGTAATAAACAGTATTTAAGAAGTTGTAGAGAGTAGGGAGACAGAGATTAGGGGTAGCTGAGATGATGATTGGGTCGTTATCAAATAATTCGACCAATAAACGAACGTAAAGACCCCCTGTAGTGTGGTTGGTGGCATGGCCTTAAATTCCGGAATTCATTCTCTTCTTAATCTATTGCTTACCCTTATCATTATCCTGCGAATTTTTTCACCATCAAATGTAGGTCACTTCTCCAACAAATACTATATTATAAAAATAAATACTATAATATTATTACTATTATAAGCTTTTATTATTTACTATGTAGTTTTTCTCAAATAAAAAAGGTGCCGAAGCCTTTGATGAAAACAATATCCATCTGGGGCCCTGCCAATTATGTATGATGAACTTCCAGTTATTTGACTCTTTAATGAACTTTCCAACTCACAATATTCCCCGTAGAAGACGAATATAACTCATTAATTAAAGAAAGAAGTTCAGAAAACAGCTACTATGTTTGCTTGTTAATTTTAGTGTTTATATATCATAGTCTATCCAGAGAGATCGATGCGAGGAAAGACAACTTTATACGTAGTTAGATATTAACGTGATGATCTGATAAGTTAGAAAACGATAGACACGAGTACTGTTCATGGAGAGCATAAAGAAATAAATAAAAATTTCATCTTCCTTTTCCAGAATTAGTCTGGCAGGAAAATTTTAAGCAGAGGCGACAAGAACGTATAAGTGTGAAAGAGAGAAAGAGAAAGAGAAAGTGAGTGGACCAAAATCCAAACAAGTGCCTTACCTATGGCTTACGTCTGATAATTTGAAAATGGAGGCTCCTCCCTAAGAAGGAAATTAGAAAGAGAAAAGGAAATTAAGATATCGTATGTGCCGTGGTGTGGCATATAGTGGAAGAAGAAGAAGCATTTTGGTACATTTTTGTTTGGGGCGTTTTGTGCATGGAGTTATGGAGTTGAAGTACAGTTCTTGAAAAGAATGATAAAAAGAAGCATGTGACAGTAGTAGTAGTATTTTGCATTTGATGAAAAATGAAAAAGCACTGGTCCCTAAGTCCCTTTCTTTTTTACCCTTTAGCCCGAGATTAGTGACGAAATGAATATGCAAAGCTTACGTAATTTTTAGGGCTTTGGAGATTCTGATCTTTTGACTTGGCTAGAGCTATGGAGAGGCTTTTTTAGGTGTCACTCTCTGTAGGTCGTTGGATGTGAAAGTATTGCGTTTGTTTGTACTACTCATGCATGTATAATGTATGTGTATGATCAGGGGGAGCCCATGTCCTGGGGCACTTCCTTTTGGTAATTAGAGAGTGTTGGTGCAAGAGGACAAGCCCAGCCATGGCCTCTGCACCTTCCTTCAACAAACCGACAAACCACGTGACACAAACACCACCACCACATCATTATTATTATTTCAAACATCACCCTACTAATCCATCATCATCTTCTTACTCGATCAAATAAAGTAACCCTCCTTATAATTGCGCTTACAATTACCAAAATATCATGCTCACACACTTCACCGTGACCACTGTTCAACTTCAACATGCACCAAAAATTACAAAAATAAAATAATGGTAGACATCGTGATTAAGCAAAGACCCGTGGTTGACAATGCCATCCCATCTAATGCCTTCACCCTTTTCTTCTTTATATAATTCCATTCCATTTTCCACACGTGTTAGGTTAATTCTTTTCGATCAAACTCGTAAATGTATGTACGAACATGTATGTATAAAGAAAGATTTACAAAAGACAATTGTCAATAGAGAATTAATCAACAACCAGAATTAAGCTAATTAAAGTAAAATGTATACTAGGAAGATTATCACGTTCAAGAGTCTGCAATAATAATCCTCTGACTCGAGAGAAGAACTAATTAAACATGAAATATGATGAAGGACTAATTATTTGTATATTTAACAATGGAACATGGGGTGAGGGAAAAGGTGAAGGAGGTGGGGTTGGGAAATATATATATTATTTATATTATTATTATTATTATTTAATTTGGTTTGGTTGAATGGACTCTAGAGGGAGGTGTTGGAGACGTGGCAGAGAGGTTCGGAGGTGGAGCGGGTGAAGTTCCAGAGGTCAATCTCGCTGGTGAAGTCGTGTGCGGAATTGATGTATGCGGGTGCAGCGGAAGGTCTGGTGAGGGTGGAGGTTGATGATGGATTTGATGAGGATCGTAGGGTGGGCAATGGAAGATCATGGTGGGTAGTGCAGTAGGCGATGGTGGGGTCGTTGAAGCATGCGAAGTGCCTAGAGGCCTCGGTTTGGCCATTGAGCTGAGAGGCAACCAAACGGTCCAGCGCAGCCCAGTTGGTGAGGCCTCCACCACCTGATGATGCCCCCATTGGATGAACCATGTTGGGGTCACCACCACTCACCTGGTGGGTTGCGAATGACCCTTCATTGTCCGTCCCCATGTCTACTGGAATAATGGGATGGTACCCATTATTGTTCTGCTCGTTGTTATTATCACCATTATTATTACTGTTGTTGTTGGTGTTGTTCTGCTGACTCTCCATGCTCGTGGATTTTGGGCTCTCTAGGCTCGGCAACTTCATGAACCTGTCATTGTTCACACCTGTCTCGTAACCCCTTCCCAACCTTCCATAGCTGTAGCTTCCCTCGTAGCTGCTCTCTTCCTTGCAACCCCTTCCCATTTGCTGAAGTATTTGCTCCAAAGCTCCCTCGTCGCACGACTCGAACAAGTGGCTCCTTCTACCTTCTCCCGAACCTAAGGGGCTGTCTAGGGTTTTCAGGTTGTTCTTCTTCTTGAATATCCTACACACCACCCACCCTTCTTCCTGACCTCCGTCCCCCATCACATTCGACACCTAAATTCAAACCGCAAATGTCACAACTTAACTTCTTACACACATGTCATAATATATATAGTTCAACTATCATTGCATACATGTCTAAATGTTTTGACGTTGCAGTTGAAAAACTGTGATTGTAGGCTCATTTTTAAATTGTATTAATTAACACTACGAGTTATAACTAACTAACTAACTGACTGCTTGGTTTGGTTTGAGATGCTTACAATATTGGTGTCGCTGGTGGTGTTGTCGTCTAGTCTGTATTCATGCATGATCCAGTCAGATTTCTGGCCATGTGGGGCTCTTCCTTTGTAGAAAACCAGAGTCTTTCTCATGCCAATCCTCTTTCCGTTGCTGTATATGACTTTGTCACGGCCAGTGGCCTTCCAGAATCCCGCAGCAGTGGCGCGATTGGTGCGAGTTCCTGTGGGGTACTTCTTGTCTTTGTGGCTGAAGAAGTACCAATCATTCTGCGGAGTGGTTCCTATTTTGCATTTCTCTACAAAAAGAAGAAAGAGAAAAAAAAACCCCTCAAAATGGTGGCGTGATTCATGTCATGCATGACTCATGATGCAATATTGAATATTCCTACATATCATTACCCCCCATGTGAGAGACGCAAAATAAAGAAGCCTAAAAAAGTTAGTAGAATTCAAAAGCACCAGAGACTAGTCAGCCTTAAACACCAAAACTAAAAGATATAGATAGCTATATACTGCTAGCGAGTGTGTGTGTGACGAGCCAACATATCACGAAAACAACATTCGAAGACTGCATCACCTAGACATTAGTGAAGACTACATGAAAACTTTTGATTCCTTTACTATGACAAAGTGAAGAGTGTCACACCTTGAATATCCCATGGCTCGAGCTTGTTGAGATCAACATCACGAATGACATCGAGGTCAATCTTCTCGTAAGAGACCTTCTTCCTCAAGTAGTACTGAAGAAGCTCTTCTTCAGTTGGATGGAACCTGAAGCCAGGAGGGACTTGAGATTGTCCATTGACAGATATGCTCATGTTTTCCGGCATTCAGGTGGTTAAGCAAGAGAGTGATCGTTGGTAGCTGCTAGCTAGGAAGAAGAGAAGCTAGGTAGAGAATGGTTGTAGATTGAGCGGGGACCCAAATGGAAGAGAGAGAGAAGGCATTCAAATGGGTAGACTAGAAGGAAGGATAGGAAAGAAAGATATAATGAGGTGGTGTGTGAGTGTACTGGAATGAGTATGTAAAGGGAGACTATATATATGTGCTGTGGGACAGAAAGGACCAAAGCATACAGAGAGAATTAATTGTATTAAAGAAATAAAGGTAAAAAAAAATAAAGGAAGAGAGAAAAAAATGGATTTGTTTGTTTTAAAGGTTGAAGGGACACCAGACACCAATAACCAATTGGGTATGTTGTTTATAATATAATGAAAATGTGTGGGGTTAGTTTTACTAGGGTGGGAGAAGTGCCACCTACCAAGAAAGATGGAGGAAGAGAGAGTTTAACTGTTGAGGGAAAAATGAGTGTGGGGGCCACGTGTATGCGGGTATCACTTAAGGGTCCCACAGGGTTGGACGTTGTGGGCATCTTAGAAGAGTAAGGGCGCACGCCCACATCCACAACTACGACCTCTGACCTTAAAATCTCCATGGAAAAGCACCTCTGAAACAACCATGGACCATGGCCAAAATTAACCTCTCTCTCTCTCTCTCTCTCTCTAATCCTTCTCTTGAGACTACACATAGATACATACATACCCAGCTCTCTCTTTATCTTACTTTTATCCCTTTCTCTTTCATGTTTGGCTTGGGCAACCACCGCAACAAGAATTTTTTTTTTTTTTTAAATACAATAAAGGAATATGTAGGGTAGGACCCCGAAACATGAAAATAAGAAAAATGTGATGGATGGTAACATGCAACTTGGAAAAAAGTTGCTCGTGTAAAAAATAGCATTTATTTTGTGCCTTTCAATTTGACATTCTCCTATGTTTCATACATACATCATACTCTGTCTCTCTTCCTCACCCTCCACCTTCTTGCTTCCTTGTTTTTTCCCCCTCTCTTAGTAGTTTTCTATATATGAAGCCAATGCATGAGAATTCGTATGAAGAAAAAATAACATCAAATGGACCTCTGATAAAGCAAGAAGTTTTATATTATTTTCTTTAATATTTTAAAAAACATGTTGCACTATTAATTACTTAGTTAATTTTAACATAATATCCAAGTCACCCTTACCATGTATTTTATGTACCTTTTGCCCTTTTAAAATACTGAGAGCCTCTCTCCCAAGGATCCAAATATTTTCAGTAAATTTTCCACGTATTCACATTAAGAAAATGTTATATATAAATATATATATATCATACTTTCAAAATGTGTGGAAAATGCGAATGCTCCTAATCTACTTCATTCCAATAGAGTACTTCGACATGCTTAAACTGCTAACCTAGGATAGATTTCTCAACTAGGTAACTCAAACTTATTACTTAAGGTTTCACTCATTGGTTAGTACTTTAATATCAATAACACAATTTAAAAGACTTTATGAGATTTTTAGACATTAAATATTATTCAGTAACAGGAAAGCATGGCAGTACTTGAGAATAATTAATAGGATAGTGCATGCATAGCCTTGGGAAACATCAATATTGTAGTACCTAAGTGATCATTGTCACCTATTCTATAGTATTTTCGATTGGAATTCTAGCTGCTAGACTTCAATAGTAACGATTAATGTCAATGTTCTAGTTCAGATAGTTTGGGTAACGAGAGAGTGCACACTATAAGCTACCTCACTAAGCTGCCATAGGTAAACCCTCGAGTATTGTGTTGAACACTAAAATTAGGTTAGAAAAGATAGTGGTTTCTCAAAATTAGGTTACATATGTTTCCTCAGTTTCAGTTTTTGTATTATTAGTTTTTTTTTTTTTTTCAATTGATTTGGAAGTATAAAATAGTTTGGTGAATTTTGGACACTCCTAAATTAAAATATTTGCCTTATTGCATACCGTCAAAAAAACAGGGTGAAATGAGTTAGTCCATTTTTGAAAAATGATTTAAAAAAGCCAAATATCACTGGCTATTTTTTGACAATTTGACATGATAACCCATCAAAATAAAACGAAAGAAATAATTGAAATAAAATATAAAATATTTGTAAATGAAGTGAAGAAGGAATTCAGACAAAGTAAGAATAAGAAAATAATAGGTTTTCAACATATAACGTACGTGAATTACAACCTGTGTCATTGTTACACTACCATCAGCATCAGTCACAATATTATTCATCAAACGCAAAAATAAATCACCACCGTTACTTGACTGTGTTTCGTCAGCAGCTACCTTTCTTTCTTCTTCATCACCCTTGAACAATTGACCACTTGCTTTCCGGTGATATAAACTGAGAGAAGATGGGTCAATAATTGTATTTTAAATACTACGATCGTTTTTGGCTATAACAGAGTGAAAATGAGCTACACATGACGCCCATATCTGTCTACTATACGCAATTTGGTTCAACCGATTAAGCATCTTTTTCTCTTTTCAAAACTTAACCTTTTCTGCAGAGCCTTGTTTGTCACTCTTCACTGTTCATTAGTTTAGGCACAAACTCTTAGGGTATTCGTTAGAGACTGATAAATCTTAGGGTAACCTTATCTAATACTCCTGTATGCTATTTTTTGCTGATAAAAAAAGAGAATAGTTAATCGCAAGTGGCAGGTATTTTAAGATTTCTTCTAATGGGATTTTACGATTTCAACCAATATTTGATTATTTAATTAAGTAATCTATGTTAGATGTTCCCGAATTATAAGTAAAATGTTGTGCAGTTCTCAAATTCCAAAGACTGTTGTGCTCTGTTTTGATGGAGAGAAGTTAAGTTTTATAATGTTCCCTTATCTTTAAGAAATGTGATCTCTCTGTTGTCATCTTTGGCTTTGCGATTTATTATGCTTTAAACGTATACATAACATATTTTTGTTTACTAATATTGCCCATGCATGAGCGTGTGCATGATCCATTAAGCATTGAATTGTTTATTTCTTATATTGTATTTTGGACATACAGGTTTGCTATGTTGCATTGCTGTTTAGTTTGGACATTTTATATTTATACAACATTATTTTACATGCAATTTGTATGCATCCTCGTCCATTCTATTTGATATTAATGCAAAATATTAGCCTATTATGAGGAAAATTAGTGTTCTGTGGCAAGGGCATAATTTTAATAAGTTTACCTAAAGCATATTATGAGGAAAATTAGTGTAGTGCCAAGGCATAATTTTAATAAGTTTACCTAAAGCATCTTAATTCGATTTAAAATGGTGCAAAGTAGAATAATGGAAGAAATTCTGTAATAAAATTGGAGAATTCTTAAAATAATTTTTATTACAAGAAAAAAATTAAATTAGTGACTGAACTTTATCGAAAGAATTTTATCTATTGCTAATTACTGATGATTTTTATCGACGATGTCACCTCTGGCTAACTACTGACAGATTTACCGACGAGTTTAATTATTCGCTAATTACAGATATTAATATTTATATAAAATTAATATTTATCGATTTATCGACAAATTTACAGACAGCTAAATTAGTGACTGAATTTTATCGAAAGAATTTTATCTATTGCTAATTACTGATGATTTTGATCGACGATGTCACCTCTGGCTAACTACTGACAGATTTACCGACGAGTTTAATTATTCGCTAATTACAAATATTAATATTTATATAAAATTAATATTTATCGATTTATCGACAAATTTACAGACAGCTAAATTCGTCTGTAATTACCGACTGATTTAAAAAATCAGTCAGTAAATTTATATACAACCAATTTACTGATGGATTTTGTTTCCGTCGAAAATTCGTCGGTAAATACGACAGATTTTGAATGTTTCCGATGAATTTATCTCGTCGGTAATTTTAATTTTTTTTGTAATTTTCATTAATTTTATTCTTCGCCGTTCAAAAAGAAAAAGAATAAAAAAAGAGATAAAAAAGAGTATTTCAAGATAGGTTTAGTGAGGAAGTCAGGGTTAAGGTCAAATTGGACAATATAAATTTTTGTAAGATAGATGAAGAGGATAATTTAGGGCTCACTAAGTTAATAACAAATGACTAAGTTAATAACAAAAGAATAGGTGAAAGAGACATTTTAGGAGAGTGAGGGTAGTTAGAACGTAGGACTCGATGGGTTTAATTTTAATTTTCAAAAACAAACTTGGTACACAGTGAAGGAGGACATCCTGCGTGCAATATAGAATTTTCATAAGTTTGGTAAATGACCTAAAGGAACTAATGCATCATTCATCTATCGTATACCTAAAGTAGACAATCCATACAGGCTAGATGAGTATGGGTCAATATCTCTAGTAGACTGCGTGTATAAAGTAATATAAAAAATTTTGGCAAGGAGTTTGAAAAATGTGCTAGACAAAGTTATTGATGTTAACCAATTAGCCTTCTTATAGGTGAGAAGGATATGGACCATGTGGTGGTTGCAAATGAAGTTATAGATGAAGCAAAACATATTAAAGGAGTGTATAATAACAAAGATAGACTTTGAAAAGGCATATGACACAGTCAATTGAAAGTATCTTGCATCTATGATGAGACGATTGAGATTATGTATACTAAGTGGATTAAATGGATATTGGCATGCTTCTAGATTGCAACTGTATCAATTCAAGTTAATGATATCTCTATGGATAAATTCAAAGTTGAGAAAGGTCTTAGGCAAGGAGAATCGTTAGCTCATTTTCTCTTTCTTATTGCGGTAGAATGGGTTGTCGAGAGCAGTTAGGTAAGAAAAGAAAAACATTTTATATTGAATGAATGCAGGAAATAATGATATTAGTCTTAGCATGCTTCAATTGACAAATGATACTATGATTATAACTCTTAAGAGTATTCTAAGATGCTTTGAGTTAGAATCAGACCTAAAGGTTAACTTCCACAGGAGTAGGGTAGGAGGAATTGGAGTGCAAGCTAAAGACATACAAAGGTATTCAATATTGATAAACCGCAAAATTATAACCTTATCTTTCACTTACTAAGGAATATCCATATGAGGAAATCCTTGGAGGAAAGAATTTTGGCAGGATATGATATCAAGAATAAAGAAAGAGATTATCTAGATGGAAGATATACATCCTTGACTAGAAGGATTAGTCCGATTATATATGTGCTTTTTGCTATGTCTCTATACTTATCATCAATCTTTAAAATACCATAGACAGTAAGACAACAAATTATTAGGATTCAAAGAGAAATTTTTGTCCAGTTGGAGGCAATAAGGAAGGAAAATGGTGTGGGTTAAGTGGGAAATAATTTGTAAAAGCAAAGGGGAAGGAGGTTTAGGCATTAAGGATTTGAAAAGTTTCAATATGATGTTCTTAGAAAAATGGAAGTGGAGGTTAGGGAAGGAAGAGAAGGGATTGTGGAGGAACATTTTATTGTCTAAGTATGGGTCATGGAGAAGTTTAAATAACTTGAATGAGCGATCAAACAAATCTAGGTGGTGGAGCGACTTGAGGAATGTATACGGGTATGGGGATAAAGGTGAATGGCTCAACAATTAACTAGAAAATTGGCAAAGGAAATCAAATTCTGTTTTGGGAGGATATATGGATAGGAGATATTACACTAAAATAAAAACACATTAGGTTAATTGTCACTTCTAATTAAATAGGCTTTAAGGTAGAGGAAGTTGGACAATGGAAAGATAATCAATGGAAGTGGAACCTAGTATGAAGAAAAAATTGGTTTAAATGAGAAAAATCAATGGTAGATGAGTTCAACCACCTGATTCAGGGGTGTAAGATGCATAAAGAAAAGGAGGATGTTTGGATTTGGAAAGGAGAGGAAAAATAAGTTTACATAGTGAGATTTGTGTATAATAGAATAGGTAATAGTTCTAGTGAGGAGAAGGAGGTTATATATAATGAATTTTGGAAAACTAAGACTCCACTTACTACATAATTTTGTTCTTGGAGGGTTATATAATAAAGTGGCTACATTAGATAACTTCATTAAAAAAATGAGTTCAAGTGAGTGTTGGCAGGTGTCTTTTGTGTGAGACAACAAAAGAAATTGTAAGTCACCTTTTTTTTACATATAGGGATGTAAGCGAAATTTAGAAAACATGTGACTTGTGGATAGCTGTAAAATCGGTACATCATAAATTACCTAAGGAATGTTTCCTTGAAAGTAAGAATAAGTTGGAAAAATAATATTATATAGAGTATTGTGTGGATGGCTACCATTTAGACTTTTTGGTCACATAAAAATAATGTATTTTTCAGGAACTAGAAACACGATGTAAATAAAGTTTTTGCTCTAGTACAAATTAAGACTTGGACTTGGATAAGAGGAAAATATAAAAAAGCTAAGTTTACATATTTCGATTGGTGCTTAAGGTCAATAACTTGTTTTAGATCAATGATTTCAAAATATGATGATTATAAAATCTGCTTAACAGACAAAAGACAAAGCCATAAAATGCTAGAGGATATTAACTAGGTTAAGTGCAGATCCTAGAAAGAGAGATGGTATAATTGGAGCGAACTTATATTGAGAACTAAACTTCTTGAATCAAAGTTTTGTTGTTATACATAGATAACTAATTGTTGCACACATTGTTGTTTGCTCTTGTTCATGAGTAAACATTTGCACTATGTGTTCTGATTCATAGTCTTTATTAGGAATAAATGTTTTTGTTTTGTTATGCATTGTTGTTTCTAGAAGGTTGGTGGGAAAGGTTGTGTGTTTAGTATATGCAAGTACCAGCTAAGGTTTACGAAGCATATATGGTTACAAATTGTTCAAAGTGCGACAACCATGCAAATTATTTATTAAGATGGATAATGGACAACAGAACTTGAACGAGGAAATTAACAAACCACTTTAAATTACTTTTAATTTTTGAATTGCAAAGAAGATTACATTGCAGGTAGAAATCACACAGTATTTGTAGCATTCAACCATATATAATAATGATATATCTTAGAATGAACAGAAAAGGGTTAATCAAAAGGCCTTTATGACCAAGAAGTAGTCATGAGATGAGGTATTGTAGAAGCAAGGTATTTTTGACCCATAAGTTAAATACTTATCATGCCAAATTAATGTCATTGAGGACTGCAATTATATAAGATTTCTTATTTTAGATTCTTGAAATAATCATATTTTGGCAAACATAATTCAGATGAGATTATGTTATGAGAAAAAAATGAACCTTTATTTTTTTTAAGAGTTAAAATATCCTATTTTGTATTTATTGTAATTTTTTTATTGATAATAGAAAAACTAAAACATCATCATTAATGAAATTATATATTA
>Ga0123340_1003029_pt1 | contig 15541 bp, 9 predicted proteins | sample SirMexnodulemix_FD_89961 | JGI IMG/M metagenome (GOLD analysis project Ga0123340, IMG submission 89961) | Root nodule microbial communities of legume samples collected from Mexico - Siratro Mexico nodule mix | ecosystem: Host-associated > Plants > Roots > Nodule | place: Mexico: Nepantla... | reverse complement strand
ATTTTAAAAATAAATAAAAGAAATAAATTTTAAATACAAAATTAATTATTTTTTAAAAATATAAAGTTATAATTGCATAATTATATATTTTTGTTTTAAATTCACAAAAATTATTCATATAATAAATTCGTGTAATATTTCTTTTTCATATCATTTTAAATTACCAACTAGATTATTAACTAAACAGTTTTACTAAATCTATATAATCGAACTAATTAATTTTGTTATCAGCATCAAATTAATTAATTTATCAACTCAGAAATATTAAGTTACAACTTTGTTATCTAACAATTAACTTATCAATTATTAGATATGATCTCTTATACTTCAATTCTTACATATAAAGAAAAAACTCTTTAAAAATTCCCTTATATCATAATAAAATAATAAGTGCATGAGTCAGTCCATTAAAATCTGTTAAATCACTGTCATTGTCATTTGTCTTCACCATAAAAGTTTATCCGATTAATTTCAGAACAAATTACAGGACTATGGTGAAAAATTGAGTTTTTCTCTGTGATTTTTATTTTGTTTGTTTTCATCGCCTAAATAAATACGTGTAAAAAAAAAAAATAAACAGATCTTGTTAAACCCTTGTTAGTTATTCGAACAAAAAAGAAATTAAACCCTTTAAACTTTTTCATCAAACGACGACGGTTTGGTCCCTGGTTCTGTAAACCTAATCCTAAGCTTAGTAGTCCCTCCATTTCTCACTCGTCCACTCTCTCCGATCGCCACCGTCAACTCTCCGACGACTCTCTCTTCTCCGGCAATGCACGAGTGAATGATATCACTTTCACTCTATAATTCAACTTCACATTCACTCTCTTCATCACCATGCTTTCTCGTTTAATCCCTAAACCCTCTCATCTCCGTCGCTTCCTCTCTCTTCCGTTGAGACCGCCGCACGCGCCTGCCAAACCCAACTTCACCACCTTCGTCGTCTCCAAACACTTCTCCACCAACAGCGGCGGCAACGGCGATGGCAAGGATCCCTTCTCGTCCCGCCTGTGGAACGAATTCGGGGGGACCGAGGAAAAGTTCGGCGCTTTATTCGAGGAGGAGGAGGAGGGTAGAACCCTTTCCGGTATAAACGAAGAGGGTAGGAAAAGGGAGGAGCGGGGGCGGCTGCAAGAGGAAGAACATGGGTGGTTGCAAGAGAAGGGTCTCGATGAGGAAGACGAGGATGTTATATTTAAAGGGGTCGAGAAGGAAAGCGCCCACGCGGGTGGTGGAGGTGGTGCTTTTGAAGCTGGGAATTTTGGAGTTGGTGCAGGAGAGGAGTTCAAACCTTGGAGCTTGAAGGAAGAGGACAAAGAGAATGTGTTTGATTTCCAGGAGGATGTGGAACCTGAAAGGGAGATCAATGTTTTGGATGATAAGCCTAAAGTGGATGTTGAACAGCTTGAGAAGGAAGAGCAAGCTCTCACTGCTGTTGTCAAAGGTTAGGCTTTAACACTACATTTTTATATATGTAGAATTTGTCAATACCAATATAGACATAGTTCTTGTAAGGTTTGAGTTATTTATTATTAAGGTTTAGGGTTTAAGGATTAAGGTTTAAGATAGGTATTGTACGTTGTACCAATAGCTGTTTTTGTTTGGTCCTCTATTTAGGTAAGTGATGTTATTTTGAGATTGTTATTGCAGGGCCAAAACGTGCATTTGGTGATTTGATTGCTGCTTCTGGAATCACGGATGAGATGCTTGATAGTTTGATTGCGTTGAAAGACTTCGATGGAGTTGATGGGTTGCCCCCTCTTAGTGAAATCGAAGACATGCGGTATGAGAGGAATACTAGAAAATCTGGTAGAGCTGAAATGGAGCGTCTGAAGCAGGAGGAAATAGCAAAGGCTAGAGTGAAACAAGTGGATGACAAAGGTCGTGCTTATGGAACAGGAAGAAGAAAATGCAGTGTTGCCCGTGTCTGGGTTCAGCCTGGTAGTGGTAAATTTGTAGTCAATGATAAAGAGTTTGATGTGTATTTTCCTATGCTTGATCATCGCGCCACTCTCCTTCGACCTTTCTCTGAGACAAAGACCTTGGGGCTCTGGGATGTCAATTGTACTGTGAAAGGAGGTGGTGTTTCAGGTGAGGTTGATTACTTTTAGTTAGTTTCTATATTTGAATGCTCCTCATTGGCATTGGCTTTGGCTTCTTTCATTGCTTGATGATCTTACATCTTTTAGTTAGCAAAAGCTTGTTATAGTTTGTGGAACATCCTCTAAACTTTGATCTATGTAGCTTACTTCGCCCACTGAGAAAACTTAATTGTTGTTGAGTTGAAATATTGCCTGAACTATTCTAGTAATATGGAAATTGCCCTTTGTCATATAAATCACGAGCTTTCTTTAATGGCAAGAAAAGTATCTGTCTTGATTCAAGAAAGCAGTCAACTATATCATATTGTTATGTTTTCATTTCCTTTTGTGTCTTTATATTTTCTGGTTTTGTTTAGGGCAAAATGCATTCTGCTATAATTTTGGCCCTGAGCTAATCCCAGCATGAACATTTAAGTTTGACAAATAAATGCTTGATCTTGAATATATCATCCGATAGACACTTCTATTCAACTTTTCCGGACAAATACTACACTTAGAAAACTCTGCACAATGGAAGTTTGACAGAACCAGCCACTGGTTAACTTGTCAAAGTTCATTTGTTTAGCTATTGTTCACATCGGTGTCAATGAAATGTGTTTGGTGACAACAGGGCAAGTCGGAGCTATACGATTGGGGATCAGCAAGGCTTTGCAAAACTGGGAACCAGATTTGCGGCCTGCACTGAGAAATGGTATAACCTTTTTTGCCTCTTTTCTGTGTTGATTTACTTTGTTACAGTTTTGTTTTCCTACCATATTACAAAACTCTTGATTAATCGTTTCTCATATCGAACTTCCCCATGTTATGGATGATCAACTAAGCAAGTATTTTGTTGAATCTTGATCAGCTGGTTTCCTGACAAGGGACTCGAGAGTGGTTGAAAGGAAAAAGCCAGGAAAGGCAAAAGCAAGAAAAAGTTTCCAATGGGTCAAGCGTTGATACTCCGAATACCTTTCTGTGGATGGCCATTTTTTGTCTGGAATATTAGCATTCGTCAATAACATGTTGAAATTCGTTTGTCTTGCACTGCATCACCAGTGATGTAATCAACGTTTGAATTTCAATGACTCAACAGTAGAAAATTTTGTTGACGGATATCTTAGGATTCATTCACTCTTTGGAGAGAGCTTCTGATTGCTATTTTTGTCCTTTATACTTCCTTTTTTGCCTAATGAATGTTGTGGTAGTTATAGTGGGAGATTTGTGTTTGTTATTCGTTCATGGCCTTGTTATATTTCCGTTCAAAATGGAGATAGGACGGTCATATAAGTCAGTTTGGAAAGCTTCTTTACACAGGGACGGCAAATCAAGGTAATAGACGTGACCCGTTTCCAGATAATGCTGCTGCAAAAAATAAAAAAGCTGATCAAAATCAAATTTTTTTTATTTAATTTCTCTTTCATTAATCTATGATCTCAGTTTGAAAATCAATAACTGAAATAAAATTGAACCAAATAATTTATTATGTTAAAAAGTTTAAACTAATGAGTTACTTAATAGTGACATATATAAGTCTAATTATTTAGGAATTATTTTATGGATGACTATATTACAATTTGCGGTATATTTATACACATCTAAACATGACAATAAGTTTGCATTGAAATTATATAATTTATTTATGAATGAGAATAAGTTGAAAATATGAAGGGATAAAATTATAAAAGAAATTAATAAGACGTTTTTGGTAACAAAAATTGATTAAAACCAACGACAAAACACACTGATTTTGTATGATTTAGAGTTTATATTAAATTAAAACTGAACTTGATCAAACCAGATCTTATGTTTTTTATAATATTATGAATTATATTTATAAGAAAATTATAGGCTAAAGATTTTTTTGGACATGTCTAAAAATGTGTTTGGTTAACTTTTGACATTTTTAAATTCTAAAATAATTAAAAGAAAAAAATTGTAATGAAATTAGAATAAAAAGTAAACCCGTAAATTTAAAGAAAACACCATTTTTATTTTGTTTTATTGGATTAAATATCTTTTCAGTAACATAAGAAAATCATCTTCCTCTGATTTTTTTTTAATGGAAACATGTTGAGTGTGATTATTGTCTTAGTGTATTTTTTTTTTTAATTCCTCATTTATAAAATAAGATTCACAGAATAAAAATGTCAAAGAAATGCATTTATTATTATATTATTTTAATTTCTCCCCATAGTCCATTTTGCGAGCTACAATTACAGTTAAGGTTGAATAGACTTACCGTCACTGTTGCATAAACCCTGATTCCTGCTCAGTGTGTGTAGTCGCCGCCGCTGAGTGTTCATCGTCTCCGAAGAGAAGCATGGAAGACGTTTGCGAGGGGAAGGACTTCACATTCTCGAAGCAGGAAGAGAAGATTCTAGAACTTTGGTCTGAAATCGACGCTTTCCACACTCAGTTAGCTCTCACCAAGGACAAGCCCGAGTACATCTTCTACGATGGCCCTCCCTTCGCCACCGGCCTCCCTCACTACGGCCACATCCTCGCCGGCACAATCAAGGACATCGTCACGCGCTACCAGTCCATGACCGGCCACCACGTCACGCGCCGCTTCGGCTGGGACTGCCACGGCCTCCCCGTCGAGAACGAGATCGACAAGAAGCTCGGCATCAAGAAGCGGGAGGACGTCCTCAAACTCGGAATCGACAAGTACAACGAGGAGTGCCGCAGCATCGTCACGCGCTACGTCTCAGAGTGGGAGACCGTCATCACGCGCACCGGCCGCTGGATCGACTTTAAGAATGATTACAAGACAATGGACCTCAAGTTCATGGAGTCCGTGTGGTGGGTTTTCGCTCAGTTGTATGCCAAAAACCTTGTTTATAAAGGTTTCAAGGTATTCACTGCACTTCGTTTCTGTTTCAGTTTGTTCGGTATCGTTTCTGTTTCAACACATTAGCTGCATTTTTTGTTGTTCTAGGTCATGCCGTACAGCACCGGCTGCAAAACTCCGCTCTCTAATTTCGAGGCAGGGCAGAACTATAAGGTTAGTGGTGATTACATGCAACCAATCTACCTAACTTGTTTGTTGCTGTTTCTGGTTTCTGGTTTTGATAAGAAAGTAAAATGCATCATCGAGTGTTTCCTATAAGCTGAAATCAGCTTATAAAACTTAGCTTTGTGAGAAATTAGTTGAAACTTAATCTGTTTCGATAAGAAGGTAAGATGCATTGTTGAAGTGGATAAGTTGATTTTAGCTTATGAGAGATGCTTAATTTATTTTACTTTTTTTCTTCTACAAGGGCTTTTGGACAGATTTATGCAAACAGGAATCTGTTCTATGTTGTTGCAATTGTATCTGCATCTGAAATTTTATGTTGTTGGTGCAGGATGTATCTGATCCTGAAGTATTCATGACGTTTCCTGTCGTGGGTGATCCGCATGGTGCATCTTTTGCAGCATGGACTACAACTCCATGGACTCTTCCTAGCAATCTTGCTCTGTGTATCAATGCCAATTTTACATATGTGAAGGTTGGTTAAGTCTGTTTACCTACAACTATTTACAATTCGTCTTTTTCATCAGTAGGAAGATTTTGGTTGCAATTTGCTTTTGCCTCTAATGACTAGCTGTTCCGTCCCTGTAATAAAACTTATGTTCATGTGACAAAAGTATCTTGAAGTGTGCAGAACTTATGCGAAAAATAATGATAAGGATAATGAAAAGTCATTTGAATTGACCATTTGAAACTATTACATCCTTTTGTTAATTTGTAAACACATATTGTTTAGACTATTGTTTGTTTATTTTCTTGTTACTTGATCACTAATTTTTGGAGTTGATGCAATCAGGTTCGCAATAAGTACACTGGTAAAGTTTATATTGTTGCTGAATCTCGTCTGTCTGCAATCCATAACCCTAAGGAGAAGCCCAAAGAAGCTGTTGTTAATAGTTCAAATGACGTTACTAAGAATAAAAATGCCAAGACCAAGGGAGCTTCAGGTGGAAAAACGGAAAATGTTTTAGATTCTTTTGAATTACTGGAGAAATTTTCAGGAGCATCATTAGTGGGGACAAAGTGAGCAGTTCTGCCCTATACTGCATTGATCTTTTATGTTAGTTAACTTCAGTGTATCACTTTATATTTTCTATCTTGAGACTTTCTAAAAACATTTTGCATACTCACTGAGTATTGGAACTCATAAGATAACATGTTCTGCAGGTATGAACCATTATTTGATTACTTCAAGGAGTTATCTGATACAGCTTTTAGAGTTGTTGCCGACAATTATGTAACTGATGATAGTGGTACTGGTGTTGTCCATTGCGCCCCTGCTTTTGGTGAAGATGATTTCCGTGTTTGCATTGAAAATAAAATCCTTAGCAAGGTTTGTTCTTTTAAGAACATAAAGTTTTCCCTCATGAAATGCTAGAGAAACAATTCTATGATGAGTAAATGGAGTAAATATTCTTAATCATTGGTTTGCATGCCTTCATATGTTTATCTTTCCTCTGTCCCTAGGGAAGATTTTTCATATTGATACATTTCTTATTTATCTCCATCTTTTCCATTGCAATGCTGCATCTTTTATGGTGACTTTCCTCTCTGCTACTTAATTGTACTGGCAAGCTTGGTGATAGTACACAACTTTTTAAGATTTTCCCTTCTGTTTTTATATGTATTGTTGGAACTTGGATATTATCTTTCCTATATGTTACTGAAATACTATGTCGGTCTGTAGGATAATCTAACTGTAGCTGTTGATGATGATGGCTGCTTTACTGAAAAAATTACTGACTTTAAGGGGTGCTACATCAAACAAGCTGACAAAGATATCATTGAAGCTGTGAAGGTATTCTCTACATATCTATAATTATGAGAAGCCACTAGCCCATTATGAATTTTAAATCATTTATGGTGCTTTGGATGATTAACGAAGTTTCTTATGTAGTGGAAGTCACTCTTCTATTTTTCCTAATATTTCTGTCTAAAATTTGGGATAAACTCTAGTTGGGACAGAAATGCCCCATTTTTTAAACTCCAACTAGAAACTTATTTGGAGGACTGCCAAAAGATTAAACGAGAGAAAATGCTTGGTGTTTTTGACCGAGTATATGTGGGAACAAAAGATAAACCTGATACTGTGTACAGGACAATATATACGCAAAAGTTTTCTTCAATTCCTCCTTCTGCTTGTCTTCTGAAGGAACCCTTTTACTAGATTGTCTAAGTTACTATCTAAAGTTGAGCTTAAGATGAGAACATTTCATAGAAGTTAACTTTATTATGTCTTGGAGTGAAGCATGTTCATCTTAAAACATTGTTTTAGTAGGATTTGCTTAATTTTTTTCCCTTTTCATCTTTCCTTAGGCAAAGGGTAGATTGCTCAAGTCTGGATCTTTTACACATTCTTATCCATACTGCTGGAGATCTGATACCCCTCTCATTTACAGAGCTGTTCCGAGCTGGTAAACATGTTTGATCAAGATTTTAACTTTTGACTGCTTTGTTTAGCTGTAGTAGTTAATTTTACTTGCTTCATTTACTTTCACCTGTTCTCATTAAAAAATGGCATATTACCTATGGTTTACTTTTTGTTTTATGATTCCACCAGCATTCATAATTTCATCTAAGCACAATTTATGAGTGCCCGTGTTGTCTTTCTTTGGTTTTGAGTAGAATGTGATATTGAATATTGATAATTATTAGTATCCAATTGCAAAATATGAGACTTGAGTTCGCATTGGTAGTATTGGATTGTAGTGTGTGGGGTTTGGGCTCTCCAACTGCAGCAACTAGCTTTTATGTGAGGCTCTCTCAAGGTTCTTATCAATAATTGTTGTTAATATTACTCAGACACTTTTAGAAATATACACACACCCGCACACACTACTTAGGATATTGATAAATGATGCTTTTAATAGACAGAGAATGAAGGTCTGTCTGTGACTTTGAGTGGTTTTAAAAACTCTTGTAGGGCTGCAGCTTGGGACTTCCCCTAATGTCTTCATAACTTCCGGTAGTAGTTCAGTGATAGAGTCTCCGAATTTCTGAGAGACAACCAAATTGTAGAGTTTAGCTTTTGGAAATAAAGGTTGCCCAAATATACCATATTTATTATTGTTTTTTGTGGAATGAGTACAAAGTGTATAGAGAGAAAAGTGAGCAACTTCTGATCTCTAGCTTTCTAACTTTTGTTTTCAGAACAAATATATTGAGGATGTTTTAAGTAGTGAAAAGTTTTCTTGGATAAATAATAGTCATTTTGTTAATAACAATAGTATGCATTTTTTACAATGAAGGGCCTGGCTTTTATTTTTATGCATTATTCAAATGTTAATCTATTCTATTATAGGTTTGTTAGAGTGGAGTTGTTGAAAGAGCAATTGCTGGAAAACAATAAGCAGACCTACTGGGTCCCTGATTTTGTCAAGGTACATAGTGTCTTCCTTAACACATCATGGATTTATTATTAAATTGTTTGTTTATTATTTGATCTTTTTTTTTTTTTTGCTTCCCTTTTGCTTTCAGAATTGGCCAATGTGAGCTTAAAGGAATAAATTATTTCTGCAAGTACCTTTGTTATTTATTTTCTGTGAGGAATATGTGAATATATTAATTGGGATTCTTTGTGTTAATGATTGAGGACGGATAAATATGTGCTGTGGTTAACATGTTTAGGTAGAAATATTTGTACATAGCAAGGGTAATAATACAATACAGAGGACATCATTGCAATTAGAGAAATTTGAGGAAGGAAACTAAGATATCTCAATTCTGGAAACTTCCTTCAAATATGCAGACACTTTACTAAGGTTGGCCATGAACATGAACCTAGTTCATTCCATATCTGAGGGTAAAAATTTGCACTGGAAATGGATTTTAAATTGTATGCAATCTGTATTTTTGTAAACCATATGTTTATGTCCCGTAACCTATCTTAGGCAAATGGCATTGGAAACAAAGTTTAAGTTGTTTGCAATCTATGCTTATGAAATCTTTGTATTGTTCGTATGTTTTTCAGGACAAGAGATTTCACAATTGGCTGGAAAATGCAAGAGATTGGGCAATTAGTCGTAGTAGATTTTGGGGAACCCCTCTCCCTCTATGGATTAGCGAGGATGAGAAGGAAATAGTTGTCATAGATTCTGTTGCAAAACTTGAAGAGCTTTCGGGTGTAAAGGTTAGACATTTTTGTTCTCTTTTCTGAAAATACATAGATTTGTATTTGTTACAGCAAATTTTATTGTTTTGCATGAATTCACGTATATAGCTTGTATAATATTTTTTATGATCACTTTGTTATAGCCTAGAAAGTGGTTTAGGCCTAGATCAACCTCACAAAATTGGTATTTAAGGTGAGGTTTATTAATTATGGTTTACTTGTCTCTTTAGTCGATGTTTGGTTTCCAAAACAAACAAATTGTAACTAACTAACTAACTAACTAAATGATTACAAAGTGGAAGTTACACTCACAATTGTAGAAGTTCTTAGAAGAATAATGATAAGTGCATATGTACTTGCCCCTTTTTGCTTAATTACTTTTACCCTAGTTGCTTCATGGAAATATTTCATAATGACTCCTCAACCACGTGGAGAATATAAATACTAATTTGTTTTCTACTTATTAAATATATATTTTTCCGGTGTAAACCTCTTCTTGGTGGATATTATATTTGGTTTGCAATTTAATGATGCCAAAATTAGTTAACCCAAAGCAACCCGACAAAAAATAATGGGTTGAACCCATTTTGAGATTGAGTTGAAAATATTAAAGGTTAGTCCTCCCAAGATATAATGGGTTGTTGATTGTGTTAGGTTAGTTGACCAAAATTAAAAAATATTAAACAAGAAGAATAAGTTATAAAAAATAAATGTCTTATAAATGGACTTACCAAATTAATAGAAAAATCAAATGATTCAAATATCATCAGTATGTCGCAATCACTAAAATCTTATCCAAGTAAGTTTCCTTGTGCAAATGCCATAAAAACAGAGCATTTTCTTGATTTTTTAATTACTTCCAGTGCCTGTATGCTTCAGATTTCTGTTGTTTCAACCCTATAGTCACCGTAAAAATTGCTTTTAATTTTGTGTATTGTCTCTAGGATGCAGGTTTGTTAATTTTCCTCTTCCCCCTGGGAAATTAATAGAAATAACTGTAATGCAACAAGATATAATCTTACATCTTGTGTTGGCCTATGGGCAGCTTACGTGTATGTTTGTTGTAGCTTGGAAGTTTCACTTAAAAGCTTGATCTGCTATGTTAATTCTTTGACCATACATTATAAAAGTGAACATAATATACCTGCTATTGTCTAAAGTGGCTCTTCATATTCAAGTATGTTTCAACTTTTATGGGTTTTGTTTCCAAAATGAATGCTCTATTTTTTTTCTTAGTCTTTATGGATATTTTTGCTAAATTATAAGATCACTAATCCTGTCGTAATGATTTCTACAGGTGTTTGATCTTCATCGTCACAACATTGATCATATTACAATTAAATCTGACAGTGGTCGTGTGCTTCGCCGTGTTGATGATGTAAAGAATGCTTTTTTTTAGCTTTTAATATAGCCTCTCAGTCAGGGTTTTATAGTGTTCATTTATTCTTTTAGGTAGTGAAAATTGAAATGCTGTACACTGTTGGTTAAGCTGGTTAAAGGATAATTGCCACCTCTAACGGAATATAGTATTAATAATTGTAGTAAATATCAGTAATTATTAAAATCATGTCAACACCATCATTAGCTTGAAATCAAAATTCCTAATTGAGAAACTTGAGATGTTCATTTTCAGTATTATTGGAATTAAAAACATGACAATAAGCAGATTCATTACATTTTTATGGATCCGTTGTTTTATCTTTCAGGTGTTTGACTGCTGGTTTGAGAGTGGATCCATGCCATATGCGTATATTCATTATCCTTTTGAAAATGTTGAGCTGTTTGAGAAGAATTTTCCTGGCCATTTTGTGGCTGAAGGGCTGGATCAAACACGTGGTTGGTCAGTTTCTTTATTTTAGCATTTGGTCTTGTCATAGGGGCCTGTTCACCACTTTGGTTGTAGATTCACTTTTAGCTTTGAAATGTTATTCTGAAAATGTTATTCGTTTTAGTGAAAAGTTTTTTGGGGGTGGTTCTATTTTTGGTTGAACTAGAACCAGGGAAATGAGAACCCTAACTTATTACAAAGGCTTTGATCACTATGCTTCTAATTATGCGTTTGTTTCTTCATGTTGTTACTGCTTTTATTAGTTATATCTTTTATCTTGCCAAATAATTTTATAGTTCCAAATTATCTTGTGAAATCATATTCTCTGTTTGAAATTTTTTGCTAGATGTTGTCCCTAACTTCTGTTTCCTCTTCAATTATGGTTGTGTATTTTAGTTTTCTGCTTTTCTGTTTTCCAGGTTTTATACCCTTATGGTGCTCGCTACTGCTTTATTTGGCAAGCCTGCGTTTAGGAATCTAATATGCAATGGACTTGTCCTTGCTGAAGACGGGAAAAAGATGAGTAAAAGCTTGAAAAATTATCCTTCACCAATGGAAGTTATTAATGATTATGGAGCAGTAAGAACTTTTTGAGTTTATCTTTTGGTTGCAAAATTTATTTACTTTCAACATCAGGATGCATGTTTTGGTTGCCTTTCCATATTATGAGTCTATGACCATGGTATCAACATATGTGATTAGTATTATAAAAACAGTTAAGATGTTATTTGTCTGTTGGATAGGATGCCTTGCGATTGTACCTTATCAACTCTCCTGTTGTGCGTGCTGAGCCACTTCGCTTCAAGAAGGAAGGAGTTTATGGTGTTGTCAGTATCATTTATCTGGGTTTTATTTTCAATATATTAATTTCATTTTTCCAAAGCACTATTTATTAATCTTTAACTGAACAACAATGGGTACTTCCATTTTGTGTTGTTCTGATCCAGGTCAGGGATGTTTTCCTTCCTTGGTATAATGCGTATAGGTTCCTTGTTCAAAATGCAAAGAGGCTGGAAGTTGAAGGTCTAGCACCTTTTGTCCCCTTTGATCAGGCCTCACTTTTTAAGTCATCGAATGTTCTTGATCAATGGATTAACTCAGCCACCCAAAGCCTTATTCATTTTGTCCGACAGGAAATGGATGGGTACCGCCTTTACACGGTCAGTAGTGCTTTTGCTGTTTTTTTTGTTGGATAGAGATTGATTTTATTTGTGGAAAGTACAACTCTAGGGAGAATATTGATGCAAAAAAAATGTCTATATAGAACTAGGAATATGAAATATCAAGAGTACAGCAAGGCTGCCAATCATGTGGTGGAGATGAGAAGTTGTGTGTACATGGCAATTCTATTTATAACAAAAGTGAACAGAAATGCCAAGACAAACCATAAACATAATCTTGTAAAATGACTTGCTAAAAGTCAAGTGACTGCCATGTTGGTGAAGTCATTCTGCTCCAACCAAATATAATATACCAAAGAAAAGAATGGCATTAATTGCATGCTGCTAAATTCAATGTCACTAAAAGCTTGATATCACTACAATTCTTTTAAGTAAAAGGACGTCCAATTCTAACCTAAAACGCACGGATTATAAGAGGAAAGTATCTGTCATACATGGCAAAACAAAGTCTATTAGTGAACTAATTTTGTGCATTAGACATGGAGAGAAAGAATCCATGAATCTGACAAAAATATCTTGATTCCTTTTATGGCATACTCAATGGTTAGATGTATTTGATTAGTTGTTTAACCTTTTTAGGATATTTTAAGCTAATATGCATCCAAGTTTAAATATATATGGTTTATGTTTTACCTGATTTAATTGGTGTCCCAAACTCTTTAAATTTTGAACTAGTTGCCTCACCCAATTTAATCTCCGTTGTCATTTCTTTAAGTCATGCTTTTACATTAGCTTCATTTACTTCTTAAAGTCAGCAATTTTCACTTTCCATGATCACAATTGTTACTTATGTTTGTAAGATTCATTGCCACTGTTTATGATGTTCAGCTACATCATTTGCTTTATTGGCGGCATAATTATTGTTTAATACTTACAGTATTTACTAACATGTTACCACTTACCATTATTAAAATTTTTATTGTAGGTGGTTCCTTATCTTCTGAAGTTTCTTGATAACCTTACCAATATTTATGTAAGGTTCAACCGTAAGAGACTTAAAGGTCGTTCAGGGGAAGAAGACTGTAGGATAGCACTATCAACTCTTTACAATGTATGTTTGTGATATCTTTCATGTATACCCTGGTCGGTTGCAATATGACCGGAAAATTTATGGTTCTTTATGCTAATACAGTTGAATACTCAATCATTTGAATTATTTCAGGTCCTTTTGTTGTCCTGTAAAGTGATGGCGCCTTTTACACCTTTCTTCACTGAGGTCCTCTATCAAAATATGCGAAAAGTTTGTAAGGGATCAGATGAAAGCATACACTATTGCAGTTTTCCCACAGAAGAAGGAAAGGTATACATCTTGATTTATTTAATATTTTCTCTGAATCCTGTAATTAATACAATTAATTAAATGATCAAAAAAACATGGATATTAGTAGTTGCTTGTGCTTATTGATCAACGATCTATTATTGACATTTACATTTATAGTATACATGTCTATTGTATAAAGTTTGCTAAGTTATCTTTTCTTTTAATATACTAATAGAAATACATAATTTAGTTTGTTCACTTTATTTGTTTGATTATTCTGGAATCTGACAGACAAACTGGAATTTTTTATTAGATATTTTTTATAATGTTTGACTACAGAACAAATGCAAAAGATAGACGAGAAAGTTCGAAACTAACACAGTTACATATCCTTTCTGCATGATAGGGTTCAACTTTGGGTCTGTGGGTCACATTAATGATCCTGGTCCATGGACAATTCATGTGCTGTGTGTGCTTTTATAGCTTGAGCATTTTCTTTGTTACCTTGCTCTAGAATTATTTTTTTTCCTCCATTTTATTTGTATATTATCTTTTGTAATAGGAATTCTTCTTAAAAGTATGCTAACAACCCTTCGCACTGGTATATTTAGCTGAATTTGTATTCCATATTTTTTATTCTCCCTTCCTCTTATTTTTAATATATGGTATGTGAAATAGGAATTTAAGGTAAACATTCCTGACATATTCTTTGTATACCTCCTTCATCCTCATTCTCCCTCTCCAGAAAGCATAGTTGGATTTTGTGGTGGAAAGTAATTTCATTTTGCAGTTTAACTTAACAGGTCTTGCTTTATTGTAATCAAGATATATATTATTCACCTAATATGCTATATCTTTGTGTTTATCTGCACGATCAAAACAGAGGGGAGAACGAATTGAGCAGAGTGTTTCAAGGATGATGACAATAATTGATCTGGCTAGAAACATTCGTGAACGGCACAACAAGCCTCTTAAGACTCCACTAAGGTATATTAGCATAAAAAATGCATACAAAAATGTATCTCATGTCCGGAAGGTCTTTGATTTTTTTAATTTCATATACGAATTTAATCACTTCGTGCCATTACAGGGAGATGGTTATAGTTCATCCTGATGCAGACTTCCTTGATGACATAAATGGAAAATTGAAGGAGGTACCTGCATGATGTGACAAGATGTTGCAGTTGACCGTTTGTGTTTTTTAGTTTTTTTAAGAAGCTTCTTTTTTTAATGTAAATCAATTCGTATGATAGTATTTTTTTTCCCTGATGCTTCTGGTAATAAAAGTTACTTTCCTCAAAATATACAGCTTCTCAGAGGTCTGACTAGACTACCTGTATTTATGTTACTAACAATAATATTATTTGGCCATTTTTTCTCTCAAAGAGAGTTTTTCTTGCATGCAATTCCTTTATTTTCTCGTCATTGATCTTTCAAATAAAAACTTAGTTTGTTGCACACCCAGTATGGATGGGAAAAAGAGAAACTACATGGCACATTATAAGCTTCGATATATCCTTTTTTAATTGAAGTTATCGTGACCTTTTGTGTGATTTTTACTTTTTTACACCCTCTTTTGCACCTTCTTTAGGCTAGCTAGTACAATTAGAGTTGATATTGCTTTTGACCTTCTTTCCCTTTTGTTTTTTGTCTTTGCTTTGACAATGTGTTTTCTCATATTTGTCTATATCCCTTGTGTCCTCTATTCAGTGGTTTACTTTGAAAGAATTGCTTGTGCTATTTATTTTGGCTTCTGCTCTTTTGAATTGTAATTGTATTGTATTTTCATTGCAGTATGTGCTGGAGGAACTCAATGTACGATCCCTTGTTCCATGTAATAATACTTTAAAATATGCGTCTTTACGTGCCGAGCCTGAATTTAGGTATGCATTTCATTATTTTGTGTGAAGTTTGTTCATTATGCCAGTCACAATGTTGTAACGTTGCTTTTTTTTTTTTTTTTTTTTTTTTTTTTTTGTTTTTTTTTGTAAAAGTTAAGTAAATATTTTGGGGTTTTTTTTCTAAAAAATAAAAATAATTTAAAAGAAAAACATTTTGTTTTT
>Ga0123340_1003023_pt1 | contig 15555 bp, 5 predicted proteins | sample SirMexnodulemix_FD_89961 | JGI IMG/M metagenome (GOLD analysis project Ga0123340, IMG submission 89961) | Root nodule microbial communities of legume samples collected from Mexico - Siratro Mexico nodule mix | ecosystem: Host-associated > Plants > Roots > Nodule | place: Mexico: Nepantla... | reverse complement strand
TTTTTTTTTTTTTTTTATTTATTTATTTCTCTTCAAGTATTAATTTTTAATTTTTTCAAAACTTTTTTGATACGAAGAAAAAAAAATATAAAATATTTTTTTTTTTTTTTTTTTTTTTTTTTTTTTTTTTGAATTTTTATATGCCTTGTATTCTTTCCACGGTCGACCTTGACAATTGTGTCATTCAACGTTCAATTGTTTTGCAGTCTCTTACTACACAGTTTTATATTGTCAGATAGCATTTTATTCCCGGTGCTTGTTTTTCTTATGTCATTCAGTTGAATATCTTAGTTTCCCTCTCAATTTTGTTTTCTTTCTCCCAGTTGGTTGTTGAAAGAATGCTTGCTTCTGAATTCCCGGTGCTTGTTTTTCTTATGTCATTCAGTTGAATATCTTAGTTTCCCTCTCAATTTTGTTTTCTTTCTCCCAGTTGGTTGTTGAAAGAATGCTTGCTTCTGAAGGAATAAAAAGGACTGAAATGAATAGAGATGAATTCACAAAAAGGGTTTGGCAGTGGAAAGAGAAGTATATCTTCTTATCCTTGCTTGTTTTTCTTCCATCTGCATTTTTTGTTTTCCTGCAGCCAGCCAAAGAATTGCCCATATCAAAAGAAGGGACAAAATCTAATAATTTTCGATTACAAGTGATTAGAACCTGGAAAATTGTAAGGCCTTTGGTGTATGAACTATGTAAAAGCATCAATGTTAACAGATAAGAATCTGATTTAAAAAAAATCTTTTGATTGCCATTTCTCTATATTTAATGTCTGAACTACAATTTGCCGTAATATAATATAGTCTTACGGGAATGTGATGCGGACCACTAACTAGGATAATCATATCTCTTCATTTATTTCAGTTTCTCTTGTTTATCTTTTCCTATCTTAACAAGATCTGGACATCAAAATCTTGATTGTAGATCCTTATTTTATGAAGAGAATTTTTAGATATGATCCTTATTTTAGGCTTAATTGCACTTCCCTCCAAAGTTCCATGATCTTGAGAATTTTTCCTCCATAGATTTCTTGTTTTTATTTTAACCTCCAATTTTTCTAAAATTTTGATGTGCCTTATTTGTAAAGGTTTGAGGGAAAAAATGCCACAAAATTGTCCTAATCATTATTGTTTTTCGAGCGAGGACCAAAATTTACGACATTTTGTAAGCAAGGTTAATTAGAAGTTGTCTTTATTTTATCAATTGTGAAACTTTGGTGGTAAAAAATGCAATTAAGTCTTTATTTTTAGCAATTAGGATAAATTCTTATGATTAATTAGTACTCTCTTTTCAGATTCAAACCCCATGACCAACTGGATTTGAACTCAAGCATTTTCAGTAAATATTCTATATAAGGGATTATTGGGATAAGTATCCTGATATTTCTATAGTAATTAGGAAAAATATCCCTAGAATATTCATAGTCATTTCAACAAATTTTATTCCCTTTTTTAGAGGGCGTGATTGTTACAAATAGAGGAGTTAAGAATGTAATTATCATGATTCTAATTAATAAAATATTTCTTTTCTCCCTCTCATTCTTCAAATTGGTATCAAAGCTCTCGATCTTGGGGCTTTGTTTCCACTGCCACCACTACTGCTAGCCATCGGCTGCCTGTTATCCATTACTATTGTCCTCCTTGAAGATAGTGGTGGGACAAAAAGGTTATGTTTCTTCTCGATGGCCAAGACAAAATTTACTCTTATGGGTCTTAATTGATAGGCGCTTCATCAAACATAATCTTGAGAAAGGTCTGGTGGTTACAACCCATGTCCCTATAGGACTTCAATTAGTTGACATCTTCACTAAGCTAGTTCCTCAGGATAGATTCCAAGATCTTGTAGGCAAGTTGGGGATGATTGATATTCGTTTACCAACTTGAGGCGGAGTGTTGTAAATAGGGAACTATTGGCATATATCCCTAAAATATATGTCTTTATTTTAGCATATTTTATTTCCTTTTTTAAGGGAGTGTGATTGTTACAAATAGAAGAGTTGGGAATCTAATTATCTTGATTGTAATTAATAAAATATTTCTTTTCTCCCTCAATGTTCAAGTTATTCTAATATTCAACTATAATGAACACTCTATTGGTAAGTTAAATCTTTAAGGTTCTGTGTTTTGCAAAAATAGATATTGCCTATGATTAACTTACTATCGGTAAAATATTATTTTATGATATATTTTTATTCTCTCCCTCTATCTTTCTCAATCTCATGATATTTGCTTACTTCATTCAGATATGGTGGAACTATCACAAACCAGATCAAGAGACTTGGTGCTTCATGTGATTGGTCTAGAGAGCACTTTACACTTGATGAACAACTAAGTCGTAAGACAATTTTCTACTCGTTAGAACTCTCGCTAAGAAAGTCTATAAGCACATATTGGAAAAAAATATGGTCTCTAACATACAAATATAGATTGTTGGTCCTAATTTGAGTTTTTATAACTGTTTTTATTTAGTGCTATTCTTATTATATTTCAATGTTTGTTAGATTTACCTAGTTTTTGCTCATCAATGTAAATTCAACTTTGTTGTATTGTTAGCATTTGTTTATTCATGTCTTAATATATACTGAGACCTTGCCTTATAATTTATGCAGAAGCTGTAGTTGAGGCATTTGTTAGACTTCATGAGAAAGGTTTGATTTATCAAGGTATAAAATGAAGTTACAATATAGCTTATTTTTAAGAAATAATTGCTTGTGTTGGTGTGAGATTGACATAGTAAATGTCATTTATTAATATACTATTTCCTTGAGTTGGCTTAGTTGAGTAAACTGTGGGATATGAATGGTGAGTGTCAATATGATGTAGCATGATCTAGCCGTTTCCTATTTTCTTGTCCTCCTTCCTCTTTAAGGTAAATTAAGAGCCCTCAACCTTCAATGTTTATGGAACCCAATTGATATATTCTAATAATTAGCTAAATTATTGTCACCTTAGCTTATTTGAACCAAATTAATGTCAACTTAGTTTTTTTAGAATCAAGTAGTGCATTTCTTTAAATAATTTGACGGCAAAATTCTACGTACTTCCATAATTGAATATAAATACTTACCAAAATTTAAACATGTGCAAATTTTTTCTACAATCTCAATTAACAACTTCTTTTAAAAGGTTCCTTTCTTTTTTTTCCTTTTATAAAACTTGTGCAACTTATTTTTTTGAGAGTTATTCAGAGAATGTGTTTGATTCCGCTTGTCCTTTGAAAGAGAAATTCAAAAGCTGAGTTAAACACTTAGTTTTCTACAATGTTTTGAACTTGTGAAGTCTTGGAAGCATTGTTGTCAAAATTGCAATAATACTTGTATGGTCATATTGATCGTATGAGTTTCTTGTCAATTCTAGTCTTGTTTGCACCAAGCAAGCAATTTGGAGGGTTGGAGTAGGATTACCCTAATTTGTGGTTGGGCTATGTGACTTGGAAGAGAAATTGCACTGTTTTTTAAATATGTATCTGCTATGTCCCAATTATCTACTCACACAAGACACTCCCATCCATTTTGTAATTCAGTTCAAAAACTCGAAATTTATCTTTCCCACAAACCTTAGTGAGTGATGTCGATTAGTGCGTTTGACTACTCCGTTTTGTTGAAGAGTATGAGGACACCAAGTTCGATGAAGGATAGCATTGGATGCCATGAACAACTGAAATTGGTGAGACAGATAGTCACGATCATTGTCACTATGGAAAATCGTTTGGATATACCAAAGTATGTTTTTATCTCATTAAAAAAGTTTGAAACATAGAAAATTGACCAAATCCAAGTACATTAATCAATAAAGGTATTGATATTTAAAACAAGATGGGGTATTAGTAAGTGAAGGACCCCAAATATAGAAGTGAACTAAAGAAAAAAATGAGACGAAATTCATTTACAAAGACTATCAAGAAAAGATTGATGCATGTGTTTTCCTAAATGAGATGGCTCACAATTCAAAGTAGACAAATGTTTTAGACTTCTCACCATATGCTGCAATTTTTCTACCTGAGATGTCCTAATTGTGCATGAATCATAATTGGAGAGATTGTCGATGCACATACTAGTGGTGATAGAGAGAGACAATATAGGTTGACTTACATCCGACACTAATCATTCAATTGTGAGATGGCTCACAATTCAAAGTAGACAAATGTTTTAGACTTCTCACCATATGCTGCATTGCATTTTGGCTTCGATGACTTCAATTTGCTCCATGCTTCTTTGCCCTGCAATCTTCACACTACCCCATCTTGTTAGGCTTAATAGGCCAAATTACAAAATTACTATATACACCTATTTCAATGCATGAAAGAAAATGAAAATAAATTTCTAATTTCTAAAATTTACAATCAAAATAATCTACTTTACGAGCATTTATTTATTTAAAACTATTTAACATCTCCCCTATGCATGTACTCTTTACTCACTTACGTCCTATAATTTCAATTGAAAGATTGAATTTGCATTTGGTAGAGGAAGTTATTGACACCACACTTTTGTTTAATGTATGGATTTTTAAAGACAAATAAGTTTTAACACTAACAAAATTTCTAATTTTTCTTTGATTGATGAAGGAAAATTGCGTATCATCTGTTTTTTTATTATCCTCTTTATTTGAATGAATTTGTCTTTAAATGCTGAAAGAAATACCTAAACTACGGAAGAAAATAAAGAATTATTTTATTGAGAACAAGGCCTTCTTTCTTTGGTTATATAATAAGGAAATAATCTACCAAACCAGCTCTTCGGGATTTTTAAGACTGTACAAGGCCTTCTTTAGGAAGCACACCTTATTCCTTCTAGCATGAGTTTCAAATCCAGGAGGAATCTCCATATACAATTCTTCTAAATCTATGTGAAGAAAGGCATTCTACACCTCCAATTGGTGTAATTCCCATCCAAGATGGGCTGTTAGATTGAGGACAACTTGAATTGTATTCATTTTTGCTATTAGAGAATAAGTCTCCTCATAGTCAATACTATTAGTTTGATTGTACCCCTTTTCAACCAGTCTAGCTCTATGCCTGTCTATTGACCCATCTGCCTTATCTTTCTAATGTGTCAATCTCCACTCCCATGGCTTGAGTATAATGTTCACTTCTCATGGCGTCTTGGATTGAGGTTGGAATTGGCATTAATGGAAAAACTTAAGGTTCAATATCTATTAGAAAGATTATTAGTGCAGACATAATGAAAAATATGATATTTAATACATGATATTTTTTTCCTTGCACAACGCAATGGGTAAAGCCTTAGTAACACTTACCTTTTCATTGTTGCCTTTAGACGTCCTTACCTCCAAGTCAGATAACTCTTCTTGTTCCGAAGTCAAAGTGGGTTGTTGTCTTTGATATTTTTTGCCAAAGAATTTGTCATCTTCCTCACCGTAGGTTGGTTCGATCCCATTTGTTTGGGCTCCATCACTTCGATCTTGAACATCCTACAAGATAGATTGTTAATGACAGAAAGGAGGGCTCCTCCGCTTCAAGTGTTTTCTCCTCTCGAAGCGTAGGGTTGACAAAAAGGATTTTGTTTCATGAAGGGTTATGTCCATGGTGGTGTAGACACGAGATGATAACATTTGTAACCTTTTTTATTAGGAGGATAACCAACAAAAACAGAACACCCAAATAATTGATGAGGTAGATTTGACATTGAAGGGGTAGAGGGAACAAAAAGACAAGAAAGACTCAATAAAACTAACATTATTTAAGATCTGAGTACGTAGCCTGCACTGATGTATGAGCAGTAAACACAGTTTCTCTCCCCAATAGGTTTTTAGAACACAGAAAAAGAGGACTCTAGCTACCTCTAGAAGTTGACGATTTTTTCTATCTACAATTTTGTTTTGTTGTGGACTGTTTTTGCAATGTAGTTTATGAAGAATAATATTATGAAACAATTTGGCAAATTCTTGAATTATATATTCAGTATCATTATCATACCTAATTCTTTTTCCAAATTTTTTTGGACAAGATGAAGATAATGAAAACAAGATTGAAAGATCTCAGATTTACTTTTCACAACGTAGGTCCACTTGACACAAGTGCAATCATTAATAAAATTAACAAATTATTTTGCTCTAGAAATACATTCTACAATAGGTCCCCAAACATTAGAATGAACAAAGGTGAATGGGAAACTACTTCTTTTACCAGAGATGGGATAAGATGAATGATGATGCTTTGATAGTTGATATATATCACATTTGAAAGATTCAATAGACTCTAATTTTGTAGTGAACATATGAGGGAACATGGATTTTATAAGATTGAAGGAAGGATGTCCAAGTCTTTTATGTTGAAGTCATATTTGGGGATTTGCCCATGTTTCTGATGTTGCTTGTTGGCTTATGACCTTTGTTTTGTTTTGGCCCTTGGATTCCAATAGATACAACCTACTCTCTTAGCAATTAAAATTGTTTTCGTCATGGCAAGATCCTGAAATACAATAAGAAAAGAAGTTATTGAACAATTCAAATCTTTTGTTTGCTTTATAGAAATAGAGCTATTGGTCAAGTGTGGGACTTATACAACATCCTTTAGATGATTCTAAAGTTATATTGCTGGATATGCATATGGGTACACTATCACCATTTGCAATTGTTCTAGGTTTGTTTTGATAATTTTGACATACAAATTGAAAAGTTTAGGAAAAGGAGTTATGTGATAAGTTGATTTTGAATCAAGAATCCAAATAGCATGAGACGAAGGGCGAATAATGTTGAATATACTCTTACCTTTCATGGGTAGGGTATACGATTCAAAAGACTTAACTATTGATTTAATCATTGTTCTTGAATGATCAAGTTCCTCTTGAAAAGCTTTTATATTATACATTTAAAAACACAAAATTTAAGATAATAAAGATTAAGCCCTTATTGCTTTGATTTGTAACAAACTAAAGGCAATTTGGTAACAACGCTAAATGAGATGCCACCCCTTGGTGCTTAAGTGATTTTGAAGACCTTGTCTGTGGGGCACACCTTTTTGGCCCACCACTAACCTCAACGATGATAGCGAACAACGACTATGATGACTATTAGCAAGGGAGTAGAAACAGTGGTCCCAATGAACCATGAGTATAAGGGATTATAACACCACTTTCAACCTAAAACCTTTAGGCAATCAATGTGGAACTCAAACTTACATGATTTTCTAACAATTTTCTCTTCAAGTGAATCTCTTCCACATTAGTATACTTCGCTTGAGTGGAAGCATTTTTAACTATGAGTACCTCAGTTGTGAGATGCAGTTGTACCATCGTTCATCATAACAAAACATGTTTGCTTGAAGCCTCCGACAAGAAAACTTTCAATATAGGGAACTCTTCACCCACTCCATAGTGTACTCGCCTGAGTTGGTCACAAAGACAAACCCTTGACTTTGATACCACCTTAGTAAGTGGGTTTATGCTAGTCAACTTCAAAAAACCTGCTTGTAAGGTGAGGTTTGCATTCTACTTATGTTATGATTTAACCATATCTTTAGTTGATGTGAGATCTCCAACACACCCCACATGTTGAGAAATGAACATCTTGAGTGAGATTAGATTTTTGTGGGTGGTCTAACAGGATCCTGATAATAGAGGACAGAACAATCCCAACAAATTTAGCTAGGATAGGCTATAAATGAGTTTGATACCAACTTGAATTGTGAAAGATAATAAAATATTATTTTATTGATAACAATCACACCAATTACATTTTCATTATCTCTATTCGTAATTGTTGGAGATCTCAAATCGACTAGAAATAAACCTCACCTTACAAGCCGGTTTTGTAAGGTTGGGTTAGATTTAAAGTTCACTTCTTAAGACAGTATCAGAGCCTATTCTAGCAAGGTTGTTAGGCTTATCGGGTTGCTATCGGGTCATCTTAATATATAGTCTCACGCACTAGTTGAGCAGTCTCGGTGTGAAGGAGGTGTGTTGGATCCCACATCGACTAAAGAGAAGACCTTTTCGTAATATATAAGTGAGTGCAAACATCACCTTACAAGCCGGTTTTGTAAGGTTTAATTAGACTTAAAGTTCACTTTTTAAGAGTAATAATCAACATCTTTGGAAAAGGAAATAAAAATATATTGAAATGAACAAGAGGATTCTGAAGATATATTTTCTTAACTACTATGGAGATATCGAGAATATTCTTTATCCTTATAATTTGCTATTTACAAGAGGGATTTTATAGGCATAACATACAACATGCTACATTGGATATGATAAAGAGGGTGCTGTAATCTATAACCATGCTAAAAGTTCAGTATTTTTTGTATCCACTCCCTCAATGTTAAACTTCCTCTTTCTCTTCTCAAAGAAGCTTGACTTTATTCTTTTCTCATAATGATGTTAACTTTGGTTTTTAAAGTGACTTTCAATTCGGCACCTGCTTAAAGTTAAATTTTGTATGCATGTACAGGTTGTGTTCACACTTTACACGTTATCTAGAGGTGTATGATACAAATATCTTAAGTTTGTGTTTGCTTCAGGTTCTTATATGGTAAACTGGTCACCTACTCTACAAACTGCTGTTTCTGACTTGGTAAGTGACATTTCATTTGGATTGTATTGTACTATTGTTAGTTACTGCTTAATTGGTTCTTGAATGTTCAGATTGAACCTTTGTTTTTTATGGTTAGGAAGTTGAATATTCAGAAGAGTCTGGATATCTGTATTATATCAAGTATCGTGTTGCTGGAAGGTACGTTGTGGATGCTTCGATAATATGTGTATATATATATATATATATATATATATATATTAAAAGCAAGTTCATGTTTTCATAAGGGTTTTATTCAATGTAAATTGAGTTGTCAATAGCGTGCTACAGTAACCACTTGCCACCATATGCACTGCCATAGTGTCAGACACTTTACTGTGGCTGCTGTATGGTTTTGTATTGTGTTCCAAATCCTGAGAAGGGCTTGCAATATTAACATTAGAGGGGCATTTCTGGAGGTAATTTTAGGTAAAAAAATAGGTTCGAGGTTGTAGAAAACATTTTCAAAGTTCTTCGCTATCAAGTTTCACTTGTTTCCTCTCTTAGCTTCTGACCCTCTGGTGCCATTCTGGCCAGGCAGCAGTTTTCTATACTTCTCTGGTTCTAGTTCTTATTTTAATTTTTTTTTTCTCTTGCAATATTGTTCTCATTGCTCTCGTATTTTCATAAATCTATATTTTCTGTGTTTTTGTCTCTTTACTCAGTTTTTTTTCTTTTTCTTTTTTCTGTTCTTGTTATTCCATTGGCTTATGTTCTCTGTTTATTATCTCTCTACAGATTTTGAGGTCTTATTTTTGGTCATCTATCTCCCAAATTTAAACCCATTCATTCCTATTCTCTCTTTCTCTTTTGCTTGTCATAGAATCCTTTTCATAGTTCTGAAAAGCCAAACATCTTCATTAATCCACAGGATTTGCCTTTTGGCACAGTAGCTATTGTCGGTGGTGATAGGCGGTGGAGGAGAATGAAAGGGGAAACAAATTGAACTTTAGTGAAGGTATTTGAGAGAAAAAGAATAAACTGTGCTTTTTATTTATTCTGAAAAGTGAAAATTATGTTTACAGAGATGTGACTATTATTTAGGGTCTGTCCAGCTGCAACTATATTTTTAGTTGGATGTACTGAAAAGAAAAAGATACAGTGAGGTAAGGTGCATGCTGGATTTTAGTATACCTGAAAGTATGCTTCTGTAGTAGACTCCAATTAATGGACCAATTTCCTATATCCCTACCTTATGCTCCACCCGCTATATGACAATCAGTATTCCCTTTCTTCTCCATAGCCAACTCTCCTCTAATTCATGGATGCACAACTTCTAAAGTGGGCCTTAGATCTTGGGCCCTAGGAGACCATAAGGGAACCATTGAGAACAGTTTCCTATCAGCATTTAAGTCATTGTCTTATTTCTTCAGTTTGCTTGAAAATTTCAGATTATCGACACAGAAATGTACCTTTACTCTTACTTATGTCTGCTTGTGTGTGAAATGTTTATTGATCATCACAACAGAACATATGAATTAGAAATGTTTAATCTTCAATGTCTATTTTAGTGATGACAGAAAACTGGTATCATCTTTCCATTTTCTTTTAATTTCTTACTCTGTGGATGCACCATTTTGGACTTTTCAATTACTGGTAGCATTGATGGTTTAGAGATTACTTGTTTTGTAGGAGTGACTTCTTGATTGTGGCTACAACACGACCAGAGACTTTATTTGGTGATGTGGCACTAGCAGTTAATCCAGAGGTAGGATAGATTTCTTGTTCTGGTAGGGTTGTTAAAATGACCAGTAAATTATGTTGTGTTCATTGTGGAACAAAGTTGACCATTCATGTTTCCTTTCCCTCTATAAGAAATAGAACTTTAAATTGGAATTTTTTTTAACCATCTTGGCTTGTTAATGGTTCATGAGAGTGGATGCTTGAGAGAGAACTCTCAGCAGCTTTTAGCTGCCTTTATCTACGGGGGACAGATGCTCATGGTGACTCAGTGGTAGATTCAACTTCTCTCACCCAAGCAAAATTGGGTCATCCTAGCCTTACCAAGTTTCAAGACCTTGTACCACTTCTGTCTAAGTTGTCTACTTTGTCATGTGAGTTATGTTAATTAGGAAAACATACTCATAGTTCGTTTTCCAAAGAGTATCCCAAAATGAGTTGTCTCTTTTTGATTTAGTTCATTTGGATATTTGAGGACCGTGTTGTGATAGACCTACTTTAGGATTTTGACATTTTGTAGCTTTCATTGATTATTATTGTTAATGTACTTGGTTGTTCTTAATGAAAAGTTGTTCTGAATTGTTTTTCACATTTCGATCCTTTTATAGTGAAATGAAAATTCAATTTGTGTTTCTATTCATACTTTTTATATTGATAAAGCTCGTGAGTACCCCTCCCAATCCTTTTAGACTTTCATGTCCTCCCATGGCATTATTCATCAGACTTCCTATGCATATATCCCTCGACTAAATGATGTGGCTGAGGGTAAGAATTGACACGTCATTGAAATAACTCGAACTGTTTTGCTTCATGGTCATGTTTCTCAATAATTTTGGGGTTATATTGTTCTCACCTTATGCTATCTCATGTATCGCATGTCTTCTTCAGTCCTCAACAACCAAATATCTCACTCTATTTTATTCCCTTATTAACCTCTCCACCCATTAACTCCTCAAATATTTTGATATACCTCTTTTGTTCACAACCTATGTCTTAGACTTGATAAGCTATCAGCTCGGTCTAGCAAGTATCTTTTTAGGCTATCCTAGGTCTCAGAAAGGGTATAAATGTTTCTTACGCTCCCTTTGTTTCTATTTGATCTTTGCTGATGTCACCCTCTTTGAGTCTTCTCTCTACTTCGAGTTCAATTCCTTACCTTCTAAAACTATCCTAACCTCCACCACCACCCCTCTTGTCTTTGATACCACTGACATCTTTGGTCTGCCCTTGGCCTCACCGCCTTCGCCTTCTCCCCATGTTTACCATTGCCAACCGTATTTATTCCTTTAATTAGCCTAACTTTGACCCTACTTACGCCACCTCCTCTGTCCCCTCTGCCCCCTCTTCTTGTGTATGATCTCCCTATTGCACTTCATAAAGGTACACACTCCACTTGTTATCCTTCCCCTCATTCGGTCATTGAGTTATCACCAGTTTTCTCCATTCCATTATACTTGTTTCTCTTCCCATTGTACTTGTTTCTCTTCCCTTCTCTATGTGTTAGTTCCTAAAACTACAGGTGATTTATTATACCACCTTTTATTGAGAAAAGGACATGCTCGATGTATTATATGCTCTTCGAAATAGTGATACTTGGTAGGTATCTTGTTCTTTTGCCTGCTAGGAAATCTGCTGTTGGTTGTCAATGGGTCTGCACAACCAAAGTGGCTCTAGTGGCACTATTGATTGGCTCAAAGGTTCTTTGGTTGCAAAAAGTTATACTAAGATCTTTGGGCTAGACTCTGGTGATACCTTCTCTTTGGTTGCAAAGATCACCTTTGTCAGTTTATCTTTTAGCCATGATTGCTAAATATGATCTAGAGGGGTCAATGTAATTTTGGATTTTCTTATAATTTTATTTTGTTTTTAATTAAGAGTACAAAAGGCTGAACTTTGAAGAATATGAGAAATAAAGGAAATGTATTAATCTGCATGATAGGCCCATGATAATATATCATCTTAAGTTATTTTCTACATGTTGATGAAGACTTGAGCCCAATTTGAAGATAACATATGACAATTCCAAATTCAGATGATTTAAAAGAAGCATTGATGGCTCGAGTTTAATTAGTTGGACTAAATAATTGCTTAAGCTTGTTTTCTTCATTATTAATGTTATTTTCGTATTTATTTTTATTTAAATATTTCAAATGTCTTTTAAGATGGCCTAGGTTAATTTTTTAGTATTATGCTTTTATGTGAAATTTAGAGGGTCTTGCACAATTTTGCCTACAAAAGGATATACTTGTAATACATCGAGGAGAATATATAAATTTTGAAAGAAAATTACATTTTTTCTTGATGAGAACTTTGTAGAGTTTTAAATTATAATAACCCAATATGACTTATTGTTTGAGATCTCACATCGGCTTATTGAAAAAAAAAAAAAGAAATATATTTAATACCAACATCCAAGATGCTTGGCCTTGACCTTATAATCTAAATTTCTTTATACAACTTCTATCAAAAAGTAATGTTTATAATTTTGTCCTTTGTAATCCTAAAATCTTATAGTTTGCACTAAACTGCAGGATGATCGATATTCCAAGTATATTGGTATGATGGCAATTGTACCTCAAACATTTGGCCGTCATGTTCCTATCATTGCTAACAAGGTATACAAGTTGCAATTTGTTCAACCAATTTAGTTTTAAATTAGATTTTTAGTGCTTGATTATTGTCTGTTCTAATACAACTAGTACAATCGCAACCTGATACCACTGTGTGTTCTAATAGCTACTTTTTAATTCTAAATTGTATTTTTGTCAGTAATATTTCCTTGTTACAAATTTAACTTGTAATACATTTTCTAAATATGGTTCTTTTGCTACAAATGATCTTTGTAAACGACAATATATACTAATATCCTTGTCATTATTAATCTATATTGACTGATATTATGTGTCCCAGAACGTAGATAAAGAATTTGGAACTGGAGTGTTGAAAATTAGTCCAGGACATGACCATGATGACTATTTGCTTGCTCGAAAGCTTGGTCTTCCAATGCTTAATGTGATGAATAAGGATGGAACACTAAATGATGTCACTGGGTTGTATAGGTATTCCTATAACTATTTTGTTGAAGTTATTGTTTACCATAACTTGTTTTGACTAACATGGAAATCATATTTATGATACTAGTGGCCTTGATCGTTTCGAGGGTCGGAAAAAACTATGGGCAGAGCTTGAGGAGACAGGATTAGCTGTGAAAAAGGAACCTCACACATTACGAGTTCCCAGATCTCAGCGTGGTGGAGAAGTAAGAAAGCATGCTCTTAATTGATAATCTGCATTTTATTTTCTCTTTGATTTGTTTCTTGTTAAAGTTTTCTAACTGGGAGCTTTTTTTATTGTTGAATTAGGTGATAGAGCCACTTGTCAGTAAGCAGTGGTTTGTGAGCATGGAGCCGCTTGCTGAGAAAGCACTTCAAGCAGTTGAAAAAGGAGAATTGACTATAATTCCCGAAAGATTTGAAAAGGTTTGCTTGTTTATTGTTGGATGTTAAACTATAAAAAAGAGATACATCAAGCTGAAAACATGAGTGCTTTATTTATATTGAGAAAACAAAAACAATACAATAGAGGAGATTTGATATACACGAATAATAAAAATAAGACGAGAATAAAAATGTTCCTGTAAATAGTAGATTATTAGGATAAAAAATATTCTCAATATTTTTTATAGTAGTTAGGAAAAAATATCTTCAAGATCTCCTACTTATTTCAACATATTTTTATTTTCTTTTTCAAAAGGTTTTGGTTATTACAAATAAAGATGATTAGAATACAATAGGTGTGCTTGATATCAATAAAATAAGTTTTTACTTTTCAAGTTGGTATTGGAGCCTATCGTAACGAGGTTTGTTTAGCCGATCGTGCCAATTGTTGTCGGACCACCCAAAAATGTTTAGTTTCATGTATGAGATGTACATGCTTGTATGGAGATGACTGTTGGAGATCTCACATCAACTAAAGACAAGATCATTATATAGTATATAAGTAAGGACAATCCTCACCTTAGAAGTCAGTTTTGTAAGAATGAGTTAGATTTAAACTCATTTCCTAATATGTTATCAACTTTTGCACTAAAATGAGATACTCTATCTTGTTTCGTACTTCTCCAGATTAATAAACATTATCCAAGAAATACACAATACCTAGATGTAGAATTTTTGTCAACAACAAAACCTGCATAGTCTGTATCAGTATAGATAGGGTCAAAGTGTCTCATTTCTTGAAGAAGAACCCCTTTCTTGGGCTTGACTTGAAGTATTAAAGAATTTTTGTCAACTATTTGCATGTGTCTTTTCCTTGGATCATGCCTAAATTGATTTACCTGCACAAAAAATGTTTGGTCTCACATTGTAAAGGATGTATTAGAGATCCCACATTGATTAAGAATAAGATTGTATTATAATATATAAGTAGAGTACAATCCTCACCTTACAAGCTGATATTTAGGGTTGGCCTACTTATTAAGATGGTATTAGAGTCATTCATCTATCTTAAATCAAGTTGTCTGGGACTATTATGCCACCACTATCGGGTTGGTTTTATAGAGTTCAGTTAGACATAAACCTATTTACTAAAAATTGTTAATAGTACATATATATAAAAAGTTGTCAAACTGGAGATTTTACATAAACTCGCAAAAGGTTCATAACCTTATCTGGAATTGTAAACTTGTAAGACTTTACTTCGTATAAAAAAAATTGAATTAAAAATACCTATAAATAACATAATAATTTAGCATTATATTATGCTATAAATATCGTCTCATATTTTTTTATTATTGTTAGATGTAATGGGCTTAGCCCGTACTTTTTTGTATGTTACTTATCTATAAATACATATATGTATTCATTATATACAGGAGATTAATCCTATACCTTTTCTTTTACTTCATTTTCATATGGTATCTAGAGCTAGGGTAAAATCCTTGATTCCCTGGTGAACCTATGGTTCATTGGTGATTTTTTTTGTTGCAGTTACTACTCTGTTACGCTGTCACATAATTATGTCAATGATATCTATCCATTGACAAATTGTATGGAACTAATTATGATAGTTTAACATTAGACATTAAACTATGACCTACGAGTTTGGATTATGTTGATCATCTTACTTAGAGTATGGCTACTGTTATTGAAAATGAGGGTTTTTTTCGATTGAAAATTGATGCTCAATCATGTATTGTTGTCGAGTTTACTATTTACCCATATTTAAAACAAGACTGCTTCTTCCTGCACCTCCATATCATCTTCCTGCACCTCCATAATTTTCAAAATTCCAATAATAGACATGAGGAAATTACAAATTTAACCCTGCTGCTATAAAAGAAGGTTTTCCA
>Ga0123340_1003017_pt1 | contig 15560 bp, 8 predicted proteins | sample SirMexnodulemix_FD_89961 | JGI IMG/M metagenome (GOLD analysis project Ga0123340, IMG submission 89961) | Root nodule microbial communities of legume samples collected from Mexico - Siratro Mexico nodule mix | ecosystem: Host-associated > Plants > Roots > Nodule | place: Mexico: Nepantla... | reverse complement strand
TTTTTTTTTTTTTTTGTTTTTTTTTTTTTTTTTTTTTTTTTTTTTTTTTTTTTTTTTTTTTTTTTTTTTTTTTTTTTTTTTTGTATTTAGGAGTAAACCATTGCAGATATGGGATAAAGAAGGTACGCGTTTTCGGGTTTGTAGTAACATCAAGTGGTAATATTTTGGGATTTGGATGCTTGAAAATGAAAAATTATGACCTTTGATTGAAGTATTGACGGTGGGATTGTGATAAAATACACATGCACAGTGTATAGCTAATTATGAAGATATTAAGCCTTACTTGTTCATTTTCCAGCCAATGATTGTACTTTACCTTTTAAAACACTCCTCAATCTAATATTTGAGCTTTTTTAAATGCACTGCGCTGCCGTGCCTTGATCTGAAACTGTGTAATTTTATTTCAAAATTGATTTGTTATGTTGTTAAATAGTAAGGTTCCTACTGTGAGGCTGACTGATAGCAGACCTATAGTTAAACATGTCAATTTCAAGAAGAAATGGAGTGAGCCCATTGTTAAGATAAGTTAGATGAGGGCAGCGTAGGAGGTTTTTTATGTTCAATTAGGGGGTTATCATATGCACCAGGTGGGCTGGTGGTGAGAATAGGACAGTCCAGTGACTCTAATTTATGTGGGATCGACTTTTTTGTATCATTATCATTTTCCACATAGAGTTCTACAGAATTGAAAATTTGTCTTCATTCAATTACCTCTAATTTTGTTCTTCATTCAATAAAAAATCCTTTCCTTTCTTTCTATCTCAAGTAACCTGGTAACACTGACACCTCACCAAATTCTCATGGTAGGATCAAGGATCCTTACTCTTTGATATTCTTGCATATTAATGCCATGAAAGGTTAATGTGTATGATTAGTCTTGTATTTTCCATTATTCCTATTCTGATAGGGAATTTATGCCTTCTTAAATCAGTTTTTTTTCTGTGAATCTTTCTCCTATACGTCAATACTACTCTATTAAATTACTCTGTATCATAGTTGAAACATCATGTTTCGGTGTTGTAGTCTGTGTACCTTAGTTGAAACATCATGTATTGATCTCCTTCTTGTAGTAAATGTGGGGAAATGGAGTGTCAGCGTGAGGAAACAAAGGGATGGATGCATCATCTGTTCAGGAGAAAGTTAGTGTGGAGAATCTCAAAAGGATGATATTTGATAAAAGGGGTAAAGATGGATGGATGAAAAATTATGGAGAAACGATAATAGAACCTATTGTGAATAGTATGGTGAAAGCTTAGTTCTGGATAGAGCTCCATGGCATTAGTGGATGCAATTCATCTTCTGGTGGTAATAATAAGGTTCAGTTGTTGCTTTTCTGTAAAGAAGTTTATGAAACAAGTGCAAGTTAGAGAAAATTCCCCATTCTCCAAGATTTATTGTAGTTCTTGTCCTACATATTTTATGTTATATGTTTTGTGCTTTAGCAGTCTACTCTAAAGCGTAAGAGAAATGAGAGTTGCATAATCTGTTAGAAACTGGAATGGAACATTTAAATGGGGTTAGTCTAATGTACTATTTCCTGAAAAAAATACTAGTACCAGTGTGGTCACTACTGGTATGGTTAAAATAAATGGCAAAGACTGAAACAAAAATATAACACAATGTTTTCACAGACCCTGTACTCTCCGTTACCGTCCTCTACTTATTCTTTCCCGCTTTCTTGTATTATGCTTTCTTGTATTCTCCTTTCTTATTGTCACAAAGTGGACTTTCCCTCCTATATCCCTTGGTTGCCTCTCTGGAAAAGCTTTTGACAGAACCCCTAGATCAGAAACCAGTGTATGACTTCTATTTAGTTCGAAAGAAGTGGCCAAAGTTCTTATAAGTAGAAAATGGAAAAGACCAGAGCAGATTGAAAATAATTAATATTTTTTTAATAGATATAATAATTAATCTATACGTATGTATAAGTTGAAAAACAGAAAAATTTCATGCACCAATCATCATTATAGTAAAAGCTCATAGTACTTGAACAAATATGGAGCATAAAGTCAAGAAAAAACCATTGTAAAGCCTAAATTTTAAAATAATTTACTGAACGCAAAAATAATAAAACCAAAAGCAACTAGGGAACGGAAATAACAGTGGCACAAGGGAAGGTAAAAAAAGTAACAGTGGTTTTGAGCAACCAGACATTGAAAATCTAAAGAAAAAGAAAATGAAACGAAACAAAGATAAAAAGATTAAGAAAAATGAAATGCACTCCCTTGAGAAGTTGTGTTGCTGGTGAGAGTGGGTCACAGGACAGGCAGTCGTCGAAGAAAAGTGGCCAAGTGAGAAGGAGAGGATGTAGATACTGTGTTCACAAAGAATGCGAAGTGTTTCACACTGTTGGCTGGTTTACTTTGCTCATTGTCGAACTGTTTAATATAAAATAGTAAATTGAAAAGACCCAAAAGTACTCTTACAAATATGCAGTAAGGGTTATTTTGGTTTTTTCAAATGTTTCTAATTTGCATAAGATTAATTATCCAGAGCTCATGATTCACACTGCACAACCCATGCCCTGATGCCCTGACCTGCACCGTCCACTACAGGCATGATATGTAAACGCACTACAGCCCAACAACTGACGTGGCCTCGCCACTACTGCTTCCATGACGACTGCAATTGGCTACCTAGGAATCCAACACGTGGATTTGATACATAATATGAAGCATGCCTTGTCATTAGGAGCAAAGGTCCTGGGTTACAGAAATCATTCAATTCTCCTTGATAGCTTATCATACAGAGTCTGTTACATTAAGCATTTGATTCTCCTTGATTGCCTCTCCGGTCTTTCCTAATCCTAATGTAAACTTTAGTGATAGGTGGTTACCTAAGAGTACTTTCGTCCAGTGCCTTCAGCTTGTCTTCGAAGTAAAATGTAGGAAACTTTTTTTTCAGTCTTGTAGTTGATTCCCTTGAAGTTTTGAAGTCAGGAAGGTCCTTCAGTAAGATCCTCAGTTGTGACTCTGTAATCCTGCACCATAGCGGTATCAGACTATATATTAAGCTCCCATCATTAGCTAGGGAGGCAGGCAGTGGTTGACTCTAAACAGCTGTTGACAGCTTCTAGCAGGCAACTTTAATTTATAAGCAACCTGGCCAACATTTTCAAGGATTGGAAATGACCCATAGAACCTTGGACTTAGCTTTTCATTCACCTGCCTGACTAGCAATTTGACCTTGTAAGGTTTAATCTTCATACGTTCTTCTATGCTGGCATCAAGTTATGCTTGAGTTCTTCCAACACTGATCCTATTCTGCCATTAAATGGTTAACCTCCTTATTGGTTGATGGAGCTGTGGGACTTCCAAATAGTGTAGGAGGGTTCCTACTGTAGGAGGCTTCAAAAAGAGTAAGCTGTGTGGTGCTTTGGTAATTGTTTTATATTAATACTCAGCCTAACTGAGCCATTTCGCCCACTGCTTAGGCTTTGACTCTGTTAAATAATTCAAATACATCTCTAGAAATTTGTTCACCTTAGTTTGGCTATCAGGCTGAGGTGATTAGTGGAACTAAGTGTGAGTTTTGCCTGCCATCTTGAAGAATTAATTTCAAAATTAGGAGAAGAGCCTTTCTTGATGGGTAGCCATGCAATTTTACAGCTTCTTTAGTATAATGCCAGCCACTTCCTTAGCCGTGTATTGTTGACATAAAGCCACAAAATGAGCATATTTAGTGAACCTATGCTTTATAACCATGACCATGATAGTGTCCACTTGGTTGGCCTTAGTTAGTCCTCTAATAGTTTAATGAAATCCATAAAAATGTCTGACCAAACTTGAATGGGAATTGGTATAATTTTTTGTATCACTTTCTAATGCCTTTAGGTAAAAGCAATCCTGTGATCCTCTTGTAAGTTCTGAAAAAGCCCGAATTCTCTCCCATTGCTTAATCATGAAAGCTGGCCATTGTAGTTTGAGAGTTCAAGGCCTAGCAAACCCCATACTTGAATACATACTCACAATCTGAGACCTAATTCGCACACCTTTTGCAATTGGATCTTGATATCTCACTAGTTGAACTATTCTTCTGAAAATACTTGTCCTAATATGAGAACTAGTGGGCAGAGTTACAATGGATGAAGATTAAAATAACGCACATGGTATTAGACAGACCCTGCATTCTTTCCTTCACTTTTCCCTCTCGTCCTTTTCCCCTTTCTTACAGTCCCACAGTCAACTCTCCCTCTTAAATTCCTTGAAAGCCTATCATGCAATCTGTTACATTATATTAAGCATTTTATTCTCTTTATTACCTTTCTGTATTCTTTTTCTTTCCTAATATAAAATGTAGTGATAGGTGGTTTCCTAGCATAATATTTCTAATAATTTCATTTTGATTCCATTGATTGTTCTATCCCTTTCTCTTATTTCTCGCAGGTAAATGACTGATTTGGTCCTTGAATATATGAGGCGCATTAAATTTAGTCTTATAAAAATTGAGAAATCTGGTTTAGTCCCTGAATATGTGAAAATTACAAATTGATTCCTGAATAGTATATCTTACGACAAAATGGTGCCTGATTTATTGTCAAATTAGTCCTTAAAATTAAATTTTAATGAGAAAATGGTCCAACAAAATTTAATAGCAGGAACGTAGTTATTAGAATCTTACAACTCATGATTCAAATCTGATGATTGAGTGCATTTTGACTATCTATTGATTAGTATCAAAAGATGAATCTCAAATGATTTTGTATCTTATACTACATAAATGAATCCATGTAATTTCATATCACCAATACAATTCACATGTTCTTACATTTTTACCAATTCTTATGAGGAAAATTAAATGGACATGTGAGTTTAAGTTTTTAAATGAAAAGGAATTCGAAAGAAAACAATTTTTTTACATTTTTACTAATTCTTATTAGAAAATTAAGTGGCCATGTTAGTTTAAATTTTTAAATGAAAAAGAATTTGAAAGAAAACTTGTAAACTTATCCTATTTGATTATTCCACCTTTATTTGTCATTCACTCATTCAATGCATGTGCTATATCTGGCTATTTAATGATTTTGTTTCCATTCTTCTAAAATAAAATTTCGCAAACTTAGTTATAGGTAATAGTTTTGTTTGTATGACTTCTGCTTAAGTTATTTTATCTATTTCCAGTTTAAGCTGTTTATATTGAACACTGCTTATCATTTATATGATATATTTCAAGTAATTTTCCTTGTACCTGAATCTTATGATTTCATACAAAATTATGATTCACGATTCAAAGAAAGCTTGGATTCATGATTTGAATGTTGTTTCGATAACCTTGAGTAAGGATGTAATTGTTGGACTTTTCTTTCACACTTTCAGGGGCTAAATACAGCCTTCTGTGTTCTCAAGGACTTTATTGACAATGGCTCACATATTTAAGGATCAATGTGGTCATTTACCCATTTCTTGCTGATGAATTAAGTGGTCTCAAGTAGATAATTGTTTGTCTTAACATATTTGTTGTTTGTCTGATGATATGAAAAATCTTTTTCTTGTTCAAGGTAACTATTATGTCACTGATTTTTTGGGACTTTGTTTATAGTTGTGAATGGTCATATTAAACGACCTCAGGATGAAGACATTCAATCCAATGTACTGGAAATAATTGGATCAAATATTCAGTCCACATACATTACATGCCCGGCTGACCCAGCTGCAACACTTGGTATAAAACTTCCATTCTTGGTTATGATTGTGAAGAATCTAAAGAAGTATTTCACATTTGAGATTCAAGTTTTGGATGATAAGAATGTCCGACGACGATTTCGAGCTTCAAATTTTCAAGTGTGTAAGTCTGCCCATGTTTGCATGTCTTAAGGGTTTTGTCAACTTGCAAATTTTGATTTCTTCCATATGGTATTTTTGCATGACTGCTTGATTGTAAATAATGTAGAGAACTTTAAATAGCAATGTGTGGCAATTTTGGGTCAATATATTTTTAGTTGGAAAAATCTTATAAGAATCTTGGTTATGTTTCTCAAGTCTGATGAAATTCACAGTTTCAGACTGCATATACATCCAATTAATTTGTATGTGCAGAACTGCTTTGAGATTAAGTAACATTGGTTCCTAGTTCTATTAAGAGATATTGTCTTCTCTTGTGTGCACAACTGCCTCTTCATTTTCCATGGGTACTATCGTTGTTGCCTTTGTCTCTTCATTTTTACATGGGCACCACTGCACTACTAAAGAAACCATTCATGGAAATCGGAGTAAGTAAGAGCACAAATTGTTCTCGCAATAAAATGAAGCATAATGGGGTTTTTTCAAATGGGGTTGCATGCGGCCCCACTCGTTTTGGAGCGAGACCCCCAAGTTTTAGACACCATCACCCTATACTCAACATTAGCGGCTAATCGGGCAACTACATTTTGTTTCTTGATTTTGTATGAAATAATATTTCCTTTTGTGGAAACACAAAATCATGTAGTAGAGCTTCAATCCATAAGAGATCCTGCCCAATTAACATCAAAATACACGGGGATTTGGGCATTCCTTTTATCTTCATATATAATAAACCTTGTCTTGGAGCCTTTTTGAGGTATCTTAGAATATGAATGACAATATTTCAATGATCAATACAAGGAGTATGCATGAACTGACTAACAATACCAACTGCAAAAGACAAATTAAGTTTAGTAATAGTAAGATATGTTTTCCAAAAAAGTCTTTTATATCTTTCTAGGGCAAAGAAAGATTCACCCTATTTTACCTTTAATTTTTGATTTGGGTATTGGTCTACAATCAATCATACCCATCTACTATAATTAGATGTGGATCACGGGTAGAATAAGTACCCTTTTGGATAGCAATGGACAAACATGAATTGTCATTATCAGGATTTGTGGTGTTTAGTGAGGATTGAGAAGGACCTGATGAAGAGGACTCACTATAGAGTATTGGAATAGTCATTTGGGTCCTGCCTTATAGATAATGAGAGGTGGTGATGATTGTTTAGATGGATTTTGGATGGGTTTCAATTGTCATTAGCCGGAGGAACAAACTACTCAATTAATGTCTAAGGTAGGACTTGTTGGATTGAATGAACATCTTGTACAAATGAAGGGAAGAAAGGAGGGAGTATGTGAAAGGAAAGTGATACTAGCATAGATGTAGTACTTAATTTCAAAAGAGTAACATCAATACCTTTTTTGAAGGCGAGAACATCGTAAGGCTCTGGCTGAGAGCTTATCCAAACATCAAGACATATAATGAACAAAATATGAAAGTGGGGCTTCATTTTAGCAATAAAATTGGATAAGGAACTTCAATGTAAAGAGAAGAAGACATTTTGTTGATAAGAAAACTAGTAGTGAGGATAATATCTTGCCAATGATGGACATTTATATTGGCACCAAACAATAAGTTATGAGTAGAATAAGCCTATTGATTCATTTCCTTTGCCAATTAGTTAACTCGTACCACGTTTCTTTTATAACAAAAGAATTGACCTTAAAGGTTACTCAATAATTTAATGACTTGGTTAATTGGCTAAAATAAATAAGATTGAAGAGCCATGTGGGAACAAGGAGAATGTGTTTTAAATTTAAGCGAGGAGAAAGGAAAACCTGACTAATTCCTTGAGAAGCAACTTTAAATCTATTGGCTAAGGTTGTCACATAAATAGAGAGGTATTACCATAAATATGATTAGAAGTATTTGGGTCAATTATTCATGGATTTTTACTCTTCATAAATTGTGAGATGCAGGTTGTTGACAAACTGAAATTTGTGGATGGCTTGTGTTAGGTTGTTGGATTTCAACCTTAAATATTTTTTATATTCCGCATAAGAAGGCCTTGGTTCAACAACCATAGATTTTGAGATATTGGTTATCTTAAAAGCTATGGAGAGAGTAGCAGTTTTCTTTGGTATGATCCATTCTTTTACATTATGTGCACTAAGGATGTACTATACTTTCATGTCCTCCTATGTCATGACCTACTCTTCCATAGACAAGTTCTTCCTGCTCCCTAATACGTTCTTCCTGCACCCCAATAAAAATTTTTAATGCCACAATTACCCTTATGGAAATTAATGAGAACCGGATGACACCCCCATCCGATTGTCATTTGAAAAAAAATTGACAACCGGATGAGCAGGCCATCCGGTTCTCATTTCCAAATCAAAATGATAACCGGATGAAATCCATCCGGTTCTCATAGTCCAAATCGAAAAATTAATCCGTTCACTGTGAAGAACGCCCCAAATGAGACTTCAAGTAAGGGCTTCAAGCATAATGAGACTTCATATTCACTGTTACTCCATTGTTATTCAGGCTGGCAATGCTAAGGGGATAGAGGCGATTGAGAAAGAAATTTATGATGGTCATATCTTGATCTGGGGTTTGGAGCGTTCTTGACGGTGAACGGATTAATTTTTCGATTTGAACTATGAGAACCGAATGAGTTTCATTCGGTTGTCATTTTGATTTGGAAATGAGAACCAGAAGACACCCCCATCCGGTTGTCATTTGAAAAAAAATTAACAATCGGATGAGCAGGCCATCCGTTTGTCATTTTATTTTCAAATGAAAACCGGATGGAGGTGTCATGCAGTTCTCATTAATTTCCATAAGGACAATTGTAACATTAAAATTTTTTATTGGGGTGCAGGACACGTGTAGATACCTTGATAGAGGATTTAGTAGATTCCCAAACTTTTATCTTTAACAACTACCACATGAAGTTGTGTTGTTATGGTTTCCATAGTTCTCATTTCATGACCTCTTAACATTTTGTCCCTAATATGATCAAAATCTGGATTCATTGCACAAAGTTTCATAATCATATATAATTTGTCCTGCTTCTTAATTTATTTTAGGGTATCATATTCTAAGAACATCTTCAATTCTCAACAACAGATTAACCTTCAGCGATAAAAGTCATCATGTCATGATCTGTGTGTTTAAGAGATGTTAGCTTGTGGGCAGAATCATAGGTATGCTAAATGTCATTCACAAAAATACTCCAGGTCTTCTTTCAAAAGGCTATTCATGTTTTGAAAGTTTCGAGGGTTCCCACTATATTGGGTCCCAGAAAATTCTATGATAGTGCAGAGTTGAAAGTCCAACTTTTGTCATTGTGCAGTGTTTTCTGATGAGATCCGACCTACATTTGTCAAGTGATCATGAAACCCTTAGCCAAGAAACCAAAGTTCAATCGATGTTGCCCTAGACAAATAATTTTTCATTTAAGCTTTTTCTACTAGGAAATAGGGCTAAAATAGGAACTCTACAAAGAGAAAAAAGGGAGCTAAACAACCAACACAGGAAGGTACAGATAAGGGCAACGGATGTACAAAGACGGTGAACCCAACAGTGGCAGTGTAGCATCACTCCTATGACTAGAAGGTGGCTTGGCGTCACTCCAGTGGTCGGAAAGCAGCACGTGGGCAACACTGACACGTGACGAAGAGGCTGTTGGTGCGCAAGACAGTTTTTTCCTTCCAAACTCACAGGGTTGGTCGTCATTCGGAGAGACACATCAGATTTGATGGTCGCTGGATCAAATTGTGATTGTCGACGGTGGTGGATGGTGGCAAGACAACATTTTCTTTTTCGAACAACACAAGGACAACTAGAGGGGGTCCAACATGCTCTGATACCAACTTGAGATAAATAGAGAGAGAAAATATGTTTTAGCAAGCATGTACAAGACGACTGTTTTAGGTTTTCATATCTATATATATAGAGAATCTGTAGATTAAGTTGAGATATAACTAGAAAGAGAAACGAGTACATAACCAGTTAAGCCCTCTCTACGATCCTAAGTAGATATAGGTACAATTCAAAACCAAATTTTAATAAAAACCTATTCTGAGCCTATTCTAACCCTCATATATGAGGTATACTGCAATTGTGCTTGTAAAAAGAAGTTATATGGAATATTGTAACACTTTTGCTAAAATGATAATATTTTTCATGAAATACAATCAAAATACAATTTAGAAATGATTTCATGTGTTCTTATTTTCATGTCATAATAGGCTGTCACTCGAGTAAAGCCATACATTTGCACTATGCCACTGAGAATGGATGAGGGGTGGAATCAAATACAGTTTAACCTGGCTGATTTCACCAAGAGAGCATATGGTACTAATTATGTGGAGACACTGCGAGTTCAGGTCCATGCAAACTGTCGCTTGAGAAGGATATACTTCTCTGATCGCCTCTACTCTGAAGAAGAACTCCCTCCTGAGTTCAAATTGTACCTTCCAATGCAGGTTAGATTCTGCATAAGTACAACTAGTATTTTCCTATTTATCTTTTCTTGTCAAGTGTACACTAGGAATCTCTCGCATTATTTGTATTTTTTTACTTTCTTTTTTTGGGTAAAATCTCACCCCGTTCATGTTATCATGCAGAAATCATGAATATGTTGTTGAATAGAGTTGGATGCAGAAATCATGAATATGTTGTCGAAGGATGGAATGGAGCTTGGATTGGATTGGATGTTATTTTTATGCTTACTACATATAATAACTATAAATTTAACTTTATTCTAAAATTTGTGTCTATGTTGTGATGGATCTAATAATAACTTTTGCAACTGTTTGTTCCCGACACTTTTTGTACGATGTTCTGATATGCTGTGTTGTGCTATGCTTTAATAATGTATGTTCTGATATTTGCTTAGAAGAATGACGTATAGAACTGTGGAGTAATAAGTTCAATCAAAACAGTTTAAATTGATGAGAATATATGATTTTAGTGTAGGGATGTTTAAACTGCAGTGTCTTTATATCATTTCCACTGCTCATGTCTGACTCGTTATTATAGGCAAACCCATCCTAGCAGTAAGTTGATTGTGGTAATATTGACCATATTTAGCTATAGTGTAAGCAACAAGTGGTAGCATTATACAATATTAAAAAAGTTTTAAATTTAAAGAAACTCAATTCTAAGAGTAGAAAATTGAAAAAAATGAGGGTCAAATCCTGGTTAGATACTTTTTGTTTCTGGATAAATAAATAGGCCTTCTGATCTTAATATTTGGAATCTTTTTGTAATGTAATCTTGCTATTTTTAAAGTTATCACTTTGGTTCTATTTTTTTTTAAATGAGTGAATCTGATCCATTCTTTTATTATTATTATTATTATTATTATTATTATTATTATTATTATTATTATTATTATTATTATTGTTATTATTATTATACTGGTTAACGACAGAACAATTGGCCTAGAGTCGAGTAGGAAGGTGAGGTTAACCAGCTGCAATCCCCACTTGTTAGTCTTGGGGAACCAATCTTTGGTCTGCATCCATAAACTCGCCTCAATCTTTCATTCACTTTAATTGAGAGTGGCTTAATGATTTCTTCTCTAAGCAATGCAAGACGATTGAATAATAGTCGCAAGTAATAGGCATCCCAAATTCCAATTATTAGGACTTCAATATGGTCATTTCTTCCCGTGTCCCCTTAAATTCGAGTATTTCAAATTTATCCTTTATTTTTTTGCATCGGGTTTCACTTCCAGATTGTACTATTTGGAGAACTCTCAAATCATACAATCTCGAACATTAAACCCCTTTTTTTTTTAAGTTTTGATATATACAATTTGAAATACAAGTTTTGAAATACAAGTTTTGGATTGTGAAATACATATAATCTATAATTTATGACTCCTCTACAAAAAAGTTTTGGTTTAAAATTAAGTTATTGCTTCAATTCTCATTTGTGTTTGCTCACTATATGTTGAAAATCATAAATTCGTCAGGGATAAGGTAGATTTACAATATATAGGTAGAGGCAATTCAAACTTTGTAAATTGATTTTATAGAGTCAAGTTTAAATTTTACTATATTGATAAGATACAGGCAATTCAAACTTTGTAAGTTGATTTTATAGAGTTAAGTTTAAATTTTACTACTTTGTAAGTTGATTTTATAGAGTTAAGTTTAAATTTTACTATCTTGATAATGTATTAAAATCATTAATTGAGATTTAGGCTTCTTCTATCATCTATTATTGAACTTTTTTTTTATTTTCACATTTAGGTTTATAGTGTGAACACATGATGTCCTTGACATAAAAGGTGTGTTAGAGATTTTACATTTGTTAAAATAAGACCAATCTAGTATCTGAGTCTATCTTAGCGAGATTTATTCAAGATTTATTTGTGAGAATGAATTAAGTTTAAACTTACTTCTTAATATGTTATCAACATCATTAAGAATATATCTTAATTATGATTTGGATTTATCGTGTCACTTACTATCAGACCATATTTAGTGCCATGCACAAGATGCATGCGCCTTGGTGTGTTAGAGATATTGCATTGAGTAAAGTTAAGACTAATTTGTAGTATATAAATAAGGAGAATATGCACCTTGAGAGCTAGTTTTGTAGGATTGACTATATTTAAATTCCATTTCCCTCTTCCATTCCATCCGAAGAATTTCACACATCACAACAAAATTTAAATAACCGTTTCCTTAATTTATCTCAACTAGGTTTTGCTCAATTGATATCATTCACCCTTGCCACTACTTCACTCAAATTTTGAGTTAGTTATGGAAATAATTTCTTTCGAATTGTCAAGGAAGCAATCATATCGGTGAATAAAGATTGTGCCATCAAATTCCTTAAATTTGCTCAGTAAATCAATTACGATTTGACTATTACATCATAGCTCCAAAACTGTGAGTGTCTCGATTCTTAGTCCTCTGCTATTGTCCCTTTTGGAATTCCACTACACTCTCTTGGAGCAGCAGTACCTTGTCATTTGCCACCATTACATGGTTATGAAGACTCCAACCATCAACACCAATTCTTGATGAGAAAATGTTTATAGATTGTACATTTTGTAAGATATTTTTAGATTGAGAATATATTCTGAATTGTGTAATGTAATTTTTGGACGGGAATGCATTTTGGAATGCACAATTCCAAATGTATTTTTAATAAGGGAAAAATGGTATTTCACCACTTCAACGGGTGCAGGTTGCATTCATGGGGTACAAGACGAAATGACCCTTCAAAGGATGCAAAATTTGAAATGATTTTTTTGGGACGAATTCTTTCTGTACCCCAATACTCTCGTCCTGCACCTCCATATGTTTTGAAAATATCAAAATTGTTCCTGTAAAAATGACTAAAAGGACTTTCTGTTTTTTGAAATAAAAAATACTGAATCGGATGGTCCCATTCGATTTACATTTTGAAAAAAATGTAAATTGGATGAGGTGTCATCCGATTCACATTTTCATTTGAAAATGTGAACCGGAAAATATAAACCGGATCGGGGCCATCCAGTTCACATTTCCAAATGAAAATGTGAATCGGATGGCACCCCATCCAGTTTACATTTTGGAATAAATTGGTAAACCAGATGGGGTTATCCGATTCACATTTTCATTTGGAAATATGAACTGGATGACCCTATCCGGTTTACAATTTTTTTTTTAAAATGTAAACCGGATGCAGGGTGTCCGGTTCATACGAAGTTCGTCTTATCCAACACAGATTCATCGTCGATAACAACCCAGTGATCAAATTAACAACTTTAATCATCAATATCACTCATAAATTGCTAATAAACATATAAAATTTCTTATTTTTCACTTATTTGAAGCTTTAATTCAGATTGAAGCAAATACGTAGCTTTTCCTCCCAGATTGTGATGCGGACGTTGCAGACTCTCACCCACATGTACAGATTGCTTTCGTTGATAGTGAAGGTAAAAAATATATACAATGACTAAACCAGATGCTACAATCGAATATAAGCAAAGGAAAAAATGAAACGGATAAGGATGGTTAAAGAGGTGAATAAGGGTGGAGGATATTTTAATCTTTTACTATTTATCATTTAAGGATATATTTGTATTTTTTGGTGGATTATGGAAGTGCAGGACGAGGGTATTGGGATGGGTATTGGGATTGAGGAAAAATTCGTTTTTTTTTGGAATAGGCTTTCTAGAATGGACTTTCCAAAACATATCAGATGCTTTCTGGAACAAGCTTTCTGATACAAACTTTTTGAAATTTATGAGATGCTTTGCAGAATAAGATTCATGAAACAAACTTTCTGGAACAAACTTTCTAAAGCATGTAATATATTTTCTGAAACGAGCTTTAACAGGTTCTCCGTTAAACTTAATGTTATACTCTCTCCTTCTTTTTCTTATTCTTCTTCTTCACAAAGAGTGCAGTGAAGAACGAGGGTATAGTTTGTGGTGCGATGGAGAACAAGAAACACTAGCAGTAATCAATACAGTGGTGGCGGTAGTGTAGGGCAACAAGAGAGGGTGATTTAGCCTTTACCATTACAATAAGGATGTGGGTAGCAATCACGGAGGTGTAGGAAGCAAAAGTCTTTGCAACGATAAAATGTCTCACGGGACTAAGGAATTTGTGTTAAAATAGAGTGGTTAAAATTAATTTGAAAAAAAAAATCAATTTTCTCGTTTTTTTGGAAAAAGTATTTAGCACTTTATTCAATGAAATTTCTTGTTTTTATGCATAAAAAGAAAATAAGAAACTGCTACTTAATACTCACCGTCAAAGTGGTTAAAACTGACAACAAAATAGAAAATAACTACGTCATTACAAGTATAAACAACTAGTAAAAAAATAGGAACCAAGGTTGACAAAGTCTTATACTGAAAAAAACAAAAAAATGTTAAAGTGACTAAAATGTCACTTTTCTGACACTCTTGCTTCGCATTTTGATTCTTTGCTTCAAATCTTCAAACATTTTTTTGGTAATGACTTGACGAAAATGTTAACAATCCATTATAAAAAAAAAAAATATTTAAAGACTAATATTTAGTTATCAAATTAAATAGTTGTTAATTGTGATTAAAATAGTAATTAAATTAAATTTTGATTGTTAAATAACTATAAAATATAAGTAACAAAAGAATTTAGTGACTAATTAAGTATAATAATTTATATCTAACATTAACTACCAAGATTTGAATGATCTATGTTATTAGATTCTAAATTGATATCTAATTAAGTTAAAAACTAAATTGATATTTAAATTAGTATTCTAAAATTTTGTATGATAGATTTGTCATTAAGTTTTTTTTTTTTTTTTCATTGTGAGATTTGATCTAAACTATGGTAGGAGTGATTGGTAATAGGGTGGTAGGAGTGATTGGTAATAGGGTTATTGGTGTACCTTGAACCAGAGTTTCCCATATGTCACAAGCTTCCAAAGTACCTTGTATTTTTACTTACAAAATGTGATAATTTTCACGCTAAAAATGAAAGACGATTTAAAGGAACCTTGATAGATGTGATAAGTTTTATGATTTAAAGAAAAAAAAATCTCCAAAATAAACTATTTCTCTACATACTATTATTAGAGCATAGTTAAAATTAAATAGAAAAAAATATTTAATACTTTATTTAACAAAATTCAATTTTTATATATAAAAAATTTAACAATTTTTTTAATAGTCATTCTTAAAATAGTTTAAAACTAAAACAGAAAACAACTACACGACCATAAACATAAACAAGAACTAAAAAAGAAAAAATAAAAACTATACGACCATAAACATAGACAACAACTAAAAAAGAAAAAAAAAAAAAAAACTATAACCGACTCTTA
>Ga0123340_1003016_pt1 | contig 15561 bp, 11 predicted proteins | sample SirMexnodulemix_FD_89961 | JGI IMG/M metagenome (GOLD analysis project Ga0123340, IMG submission 89961) | Root nodule microbial communities of legume samples collected from Mexico - Siratro Mexico nodule mix | ecosystem: Host-associated > Plants > Roots > Nodule | place: Mexico: Nepantla... | reverse complement strand
CGGCTGTTTTAGATGTGTTTTAGTTTTTTTTTTGAAGGAGAGTATATACTGACAGATTAATTTCAAAATCCGTTTTTTTTTTTTTTCAAAAAAAGCAGTGTAACATATTTGATTAAAATTATATTACTTGGCATGTTAACATATATATAGTCTAAGTTGTAAATTATATTTGTTAAATTTAAAAATAATTAATACATTAACAAAACGTGCAGATTCTTTTTTATAGAAAGAAATTAAGAAGTAATGAAAATCGCAGATCTAAATGAGGTGTAAACGAGTAGATGATATGTATAACTATATCCCAAAAAATAATACAAAGAATCAAATTGAAGTTGCACCATTTGCTTATTGACTTGTTAACTTGGTCAAAGTTGGAGGAGAGAAAGAACAAACTCTCTTTCTCTCTCTCTGTGTCACTATATGTTATATATATGAAACTCAATCTTCTGAGGCAGATATCTTCTCTCCTTCCAAACTTTACTTCTCGCAGCTGTTCTTTGCTCAACATTTCTCTAACTCCAGGTATCAATCTCTTCTTTCTCTCATTTTTCATTCGAAGTGTAATTTTCCATTCACAAAGCATGTTTTCGTTTCAAATGCATTAGTTACTCCAATCAATCGCTGTTTCAATATCTCAATTTATTTGCTTTCCCTTCTCCATTTCAAAGCCTACGTTCTGTTTTCTTTTTCAGATGATTTCTATAATCATCATTTATACGTAAAACATAATCGTTTCGTTGGAAACCTTTTGGCTGCTGAGATGTTCTTAATTTGGGGACGCTTGTGTGTTGCATTTTAACCTATATATGCATGTGCCCATACGTAGAAATGTATGTATATAGAATAATTAATAACCTTCAGATACTGTTTCGTATGTATTTTATTGTTGTTTAGATGTATGAATTAAGTTATATATTTTATGCAGCTGTTCGTTAGATTGCCACTGAAATCATTAAAACTCTAACTCATAATTAAGATTAATAAAAAACATCGCCATTGAAAATATCTTAAAATTAGACCTAATTTTCTTTCACGTGTATATCTAGGAATACAAGTTTTAAGTTGTTCGATAGAAATAAATGGACAGAAATAATATATTTTAAAAATTATTTTCAACTTTTTTCCCTTTCAAACGCACTAATTTATTTTCATAAACATCATTAGTATTTTGCCTAAAATGAAATGAACAAAATAGAAAAACTTTTAAAGAGATACCATAAAAAGAGAGGAAAAGTAATACTAGTTGTTAATATAATTTTTTTATCTCTTTTCTCTCCGTCTATATATACCCCAAAGATAGGGCATATAATGAGTAATAAAAGAAATAATTTTGGTAAATATTTTTAAAATAAAAAAGAGATAAATAAATTAATCATATCAGATTGGTGGTTGTTAGTAGTTAGAGGTTGATTAGTGAATGCCATTTTAATTATGGGATTACTGTCATTATAGAAGAAACATCATGTAAACAAGAGTATCAGAACGGATCGCATCTGGTTTTCATGAGATAACGTGATTACAACTTGCCACGAAGTTTGAATTGAAATATGCAGTTATTTTCATTTGAACAGTCGATAAATTTATAATTTTCATAGTTTAGAACAATAATCATTAATTTTTTATCTTTATTAACGTTTAAAACAAAATTATATACTTTGGAGGCCGCTGTTGGATAAGGAAAGTGGGCAGAAAATTCGAGAACACGTAGCAGAAGCGTAAGTACTTAGGAAACCTAATAGAATTATAGCAGAACTTTCTCTGATCTTCTGATAGAGTTTTAGCACAAGTTTACAACTACAACTTTGCAGACACGTGGTCTCTAAGAAAACATGTTTGCCCTAACAAAGTTTAGTCGGTTGTTTCTTAATCGTGGGATTTGTAGGTTTTAGGTGTATTTTTCACCACATATTTTCTTGAGACACATTTATTATATCATAACTAGTTTTTCCATCACACTAGAAACACAATTTGTTGGTCTCTTATTCAGAAAACAAATTCAAACGACAAACAAATTGCTTTGCTTTAATAATGAGTACTTATTTTCCGAAGAAAAAAGAATCATTAAATAATCTCATACCACGCTGCCCATTTATAATCTCAATTAATTTATAGTTAAAAAAATTCTCACCCTTTCACGCATTAATCTTCTTGACTGATTTATATATAAAGTATAGTTCAAGTTTTTTAGCATATAATTACAATTAACATTCAATCTTATGATTTAATTTAAATCTATAATCATATGCATTTTTTGGTAGAGAGCTATCAACTTTTCTTTTTTTTGGTATTTTGTCGGGAATAATTGGCTCTATCTCTTTTTTTCTTTAATTTGATTATATTTTTTTTTATTTCTCTTCTCTATCTCTCTGTTTCTTTTATCCGAATACTGAAATTATGAGACGTAAATATTTATGGTACCAATCATAAATAACCAGCTAAGAACAAATGAACCAATGACGAGAAAAGATGTGATCCCATCTATAATAAATAAAGTAAACAATTAAAATTATTTTAAAATATATTTTGGGTTGTTGTGTTGCCATCAATCATTCACTTTGGACAAAATAATTGAGATAAAACAGCACCAAGAAGTGGGGGGTTGAAGTTCGAAGGTGAATGCCAAACACGGAACAAAACATCCACTAGGGGGAGGTAGGATCTGGGAACTCATCAACGTGGGAAAATTTTCAAAAAGTCTCCCAAATAGAACCCCATTGAGACCCCACAGTTATGTTCTTTCGTGTCGTTATTCACTTTAAGAGAATAGGAATTTAATAAAGTGATTACCAAAATAATTAGCGAACATAAAAAAGGAAACTCTATTATACATTATGTTGCTATAAATAAATTGATGTGAAATCATGGTATAAAGTTAAGAAAACGTGGGACTTACATGTTTCTTCATGACAGTAAAAAAGTACACATTACAGTTTTTTTCTGTGCATATTTAATAAGTATTAAACTTGGAGAGGGAATAGGAATCTGTCACTACGTTATACGTGCATATAAAAGGTTTCGTTTGATTTCCATGATCATGTTTGTGTCAGGAATCAAGGCCTCATATAACACTGCACCACCTACTCCGTGATCTTCTTCATAATAAGACAGCGGTGCTGTGGAGCCAAGAAGTGACATCACGTATAGTAACACATGCACGTTGTTGAATTTGACATTCTGTCAGATGTTTAGCTGTCTATAGGACCTTCTAGCTGATTTGATATAATTCACTAATTTTTTTTCATTAAGAGTTTTGAATACGTTTAAAAACTGATTTCGTGATATTAAATCATCTAATAGTCTTTTCATAATTTGAAGAATATAATCCACTGTCAGTTACAGTTTTTGAAACTAAACTCACTAGTTAGTCCAGTAAATATATTGAATATGATACTCACTAATTTGATGTACGGACTGACCCCACTTCAAACCACATGCTAATCTTGGTTACTGTCACTTCATCACTTTCTTTTTATGTTCTTCAATTTTAATGATTCATCTGTTCTTTCCTGTTTCCTATGCTATGAATATAGGGAGGGAAATAAAGCTAAGAGTCCAGGAGTGATATTAAGCAAAGAAAAGAAGTAGATCAGCACAACAAGATCAAGGGAAGATGGGTTTTGTGGAGCTGTTGGAGGTGGCTTCTATGCCAATTATTCAAGTCCTTCTTATCAGTGCATTGGGAGCTTTGATGGCAACTCGGTATTTTGATCATCTTCTTTCGCCAGATATTCGGAAAGCTCTGAACAAGGTAGATAAATGCACGACATATTAAACATATGTGTAATGATCAATGTACTAATACACACCTGTTAAATGTTCCTCCATTAATAGACAGCTAATGCAGCACAGATTCTGCATGGTTCTAGTCAAACATAGTTAAATTCTTTTTGTTGTGTTTTCTTTTCCCTGTTTTGCAGATTGTCTTCCTTGTATTCACTCCTTCACTTGTATTTGCCAGTTTCGCCAAGAGTGTTTCACTTGAAGATATGATATCATGGTACGAACAGATAGATTTTTTTTTTCACTCTCACATGATTTGTATGATTTTTGAGTCAGTTTTAGAGAAATGCTGATCAGAACGAAAACAGTTTTTGTCAAACATGCCAGAACTATATTTTTCAATCAAAACTCTTTTTTTTTTTTTTAATTTTTAGTTAACACTAATTTTAAAAATTGCTACATTTTATGAACCAATTTTGTGATTTCCGTCACATATTGAGTTAAATTTTACTAACTTTATTCATCTATATTTATTTTTATAAAACTGGCATTATTCCACGTTCACTTTTCGTGCCTCCGCCAGCAAGCAATGTACTAAAAATAAATCATCATTCATTTTCAAGAAAGAATACGGATCATATGACCTTGTTTGCATTGTCTATTTCTGTTAGAATATAATAACGTCTGTTAGGGGCAGAGTCAGAGCCATAAGCTTCATAATTATAACACTGACTTTGATTTTGTTACATATTTTGTCACCGACTGATGGAATTTTTGTATTAAATTGTTTGTGTTTTCATGCAGGTGGTTTATGCCCGTTAACGTTGGACTTACCTTCTTAATTGGAGGAATTATCGGATGGATACTAGTGAAATTACTGAAGCCTAATCTGAAAGTGGAAGGTCTTATTATTGCAGCATGTTCATCAGGTATCATGGCATCACAATTATAGTTGTTAAGCAAGAGTAAAATTTGAAGGAATATACACTGTAAAATTTATGCCACCATCCCCCAATACTTCTTTTTCCACTTCTTCTAAGCTGTTTCTTAATAATTTTATCAGAAGAACTTCATCTAAAATGTTCTTGTTTCATGAATGCTTCCTTGATCAGGAAATATGGGCAACCTTCCTATTGTAATCATCCCTGCTATCTGTGATCAGAAGGGAGGACCATTCGGTGCACATGATGTTTGCCGCAATAATGCACTCTCCTATGCATCTTTCTCTATGGCTGTGAGGCCTCTACTTTACACTTAAAATTTTGCTTATAGCATATTGTGTTGTGTATCTTATTATCTCGTCTTGTTATGTTAATTGTAGCTTGGTGGCATCTTCATCTGGACCTACACTCTTCAGACTATGAAAAGCAGATCATTGAAATTTAAGGCACTCCAGGCTGCTGAGATCATGAAGGTTCCCAACAAAGAGTTTGATGCTAATGCAGAAACTCTCCTTCTCAAGGATAACGACAGCCAAAACACAATAGACGTGCCAACATCGACCTATATTTGTGACACAGAAAACCAAATTGTAAGACCAACAACCTCCTCTATGGCTATACTTGTTTCAGTACGAAGGAAGGTTTTGCGAAATGAAAATAAAAAATGTGAGAATCTTTTTAACTGTATGAAAGTGATTATCCACACGATTAATCAAGTAACAAATTAACGATTAGTATAATCCTATCCAAATGTGTGCATGTATTCTTTTTCTTATTCCTGCTCAAAGCATGCATATAACACATATCTATATCAAACATCCTCGGTTACAGCTATAGTTAATAAAAGGGGTGTGAATTTTCAGCCTGTAGACCAAGGTCAGTCCAGTGTATCAAAGAAGACCGGATCGCTCTGGCATAGATTAGTGGAAGTTATTACTCAGTTTCTAGAAGAACTCATGTCACCACCAGCAATTGCAACAGTGAGTTCCTTTTCTTCTGCTTTCCTTTCTGTTTCCTTTGTTAGATTCGTTTGTGAGTTTGGTCTCTAGTTTGCACTACTTCAATGTACTCAGACTCACCTACTTCCTTATTTGCACGTTCAGTTTTTTGGTTTCCTCTTCGGTGCGGTTGCATGGCTGAGAAACCTAATAATTGGAGACAGTGCTCCCCTGCGTGTCATCCAAGACTCTCTTCAATTACTAGGGTACGTGACTTTGCTCATAAAACCAAATTGTTCTAGTTGCAGTGCAATTTCTTTTCCAACAACGTTGTTATCTGATTGAACTCATTGTTTTCTAGGAATGGGACCATTCCTTGCATCACCCTTTTGCTTGGTGGTAACCTCACTCAAGGTATAAAAAAACTAGCTGCCATATATATCATAGCATACTCTTTAACCAATTTCATGGTCCAAAAAATGACTGAGTTAACTTTGTCTTGAAATTGCAGGCTTGAAATCATCTAGTATCAAACCATTGACCCTCATCAGCATCATCATAGGCCGACTTTTCCTACTACCTTTGATTGGATTGTTCATTGTAAAAGCAGCAGCAAATTTTGGCTTACTCCCAGTTGATCCTTTGTTTCAGTATGTGCTGGTGATGCAGTATGCCATGCCACCTGCTATGAATATCAGTAAGTGAAAGATTCCATTCCATGCACATGCTTTTAAGTGAAGTACCTTTTACTTGACCTTTCATTAGCTATGGATTTCTCATTCACAAAATTCCATGCAATTATTACGCAGGTACCATGGCTCAGCTGTTTGATGTAGGAAATGAAGAGTGTTCAGTCATGCTGTTGTGGACATATAGTGCTGCAACCTTAGCACTCACTGCCTGGTCAACATTCCTCTTGTGGCTATTATCTTAAGGTGTCTTCAGTTCCTGACTTCACTTCACTGCCTCTGAAGCCAACCCTAAAATAAAAAAGAAAAAAAAAATGCAAAAACTCTTCAGAAGATCAAACTCTTCTACATATTATGGCATACAGCAGTTTTCTTTCACCCCTTTTGTCCTAGTCGAGGTCACATGAAAGAAGAATGGTACGCTTGCAATTTTGAGTGCAATGTTGGCTTTGCTTGCTCTTACATCAACCCCTGCTAAGAAGTCAGATTTCTGAAGTGAATGGCTTTGATCTAGCAATATATACATATTTTCCTTTTCGACCACCTTCTATCATTAGGTTTTTAGTGTTTTTTTATATAGTTCTCCATTGGAAAAAAGAAAAGAAAGTCCAATTATCTGATTCTTTGTATTTTATTCATTTTTATTTCGATTCTTGCAGTTTTTTAGTAACAAATGTGTGTTTAATAATAATAAATGGTCATAAAGTCTCCATTATTTAACAAGTCTTCCATTGTATGTATTACACATATTTTGCAGTTCATTATCTCCCATTGGGAATGCACAAAAAATCAAACATTTCAATATCTGCTATCTCGGATATGCATAACACACCACATAAGACTGCTGGTTATTATTTATAGATTCTCATAACACAGCTATAAAATCTCAAGAACATAAAAGAGTAAGATTTCGTACTTACAAAACTTTTGGTCATATATAGCAAATTTTCTTAAAAATCTCATATCTTGCAATATAAAACACATTTCAAATAGTTCTTATCTCTGGATTCTGAAAACATAAAAAAAAAAAATATTAGTTCATGGACCCTCCACAAGGTAACCAAAACATGCTTAAATTACAAGAAATCTGAGGTGAAAAATTTGGACTCACAAAAATCCTAGTCAAAAAGCTATTAACGACTAAAAATTATGTCTTGGGCTAGAAAAATTTGTTTCTCGGTCCTTATAACACGTAAAACAAACTATTTTACCTCATGACTCCTCTAAAGTTAACCAAAATCATTCTCAAATCACAAGAAACCACAGCGTGAAAACAAGGTCGACAAATCTCACTAGCCATAACAGATCATTTTTGTAAAATTCTTAACTAGAGATTTAAAATACTATTCACAAAATTCTTGCTTTCTAGTCTTCGTAACACATCAAGGCAAAACCTGTGATTCCTAACTCATTTTTACAACTAATTAACAAAACATCACAAAATACTTTTCTCAAGGCTTAAAGTAGTGACTGTTCCATTTTCGTATTCTAGTGCACACCCATATTAAAAGTCTATAACTGTCTCGTTTTAAAACACTTTTGAGTGGTTATTTTTCTTTGTTTTCATCACCCATATGGTTATATTTGATGTTTTTAAAACCTTCAAAACCAAGCTACGAAAATGACACACCAGCAAATACAAAATAGTGACGAAAATTTTAGTCTCAAGCCAAAACTTGTACTTTTCTTGAGTTGTGAGTTTGATCCATTTCAGGTTTTTATTATACTGTGTCAATAGTTCATTTCGAAGCTCAAAGCTCCATTCACACCAAGGACCTGATGAATTTTAAGTGTATTATCTAGCTCCATCAAATGAGTCGAAATTTTATTAAGTGTTAAAGAGGTTAAAATTTCCTTCACCCAAACTTAACCTTGTGGTGAAGGTGTAACACACATATCTATCAAGAACCACATTTTCTATCAACAATATATCATCAAAACAACAAAATAAACTCAAGGAAATAAAAAAAAAAATGAAGAATACGAGCTTTGAGGTGAGTAAAGGGAGAAGACTGTTCGACTCCTTAGGCTCACAGTTTGTGCCTCCCTCTCAAGAAACCTCATGTAATTCCAAATTTGTTTGGCTTGTAGCAGCGCATGTAGAAGTTCTTCATTCAATCAAAGAATTGATTAACGTATAAAAGAAAAGAACAAGAAACTGAGGAAAAACAGCAGCAGAAAACATGAAGAGAAAGAGTTTTAATGAAAAGAAAAATTGTGTTTTACAGAACAGACCCTACAAGCCTGTTATATAGAGCACAGAAAACGAAAACTACGAAAAAAAATAAAGACATAAAAATAAAATGCGCTTAGGGCCTTAAACAGGTTTTGAAATTTCTGAATAATTTTGTCAGTCCCTCGAGGTGGGAGTATATATTAAGCATTCTCAGCTTAGAACAAAGATTTTGAAAAGTAAAGGAGGAAGCAATTTGGTTAGGATGTATGCTTATTGAAGGATACGAAGCAGCTTGATAAGGTCTTGATAAAGTGTTTCTCTTACAATGTGGTAATGTATTTTAATGTGTTTGGTGCATTTGTAGAAATCCTGATTGGAAGCAATTTGATCATAACACAAAAAGAGATGATTGAGTGCGATGAATTTGAAGATCGTGGATGAGATAAAGAAGCCATAGGACTTCAGTCTCCTTCAGAAGAACTCCTTGAAACGATCAGTTTACCTTCGATTACGGGTGAATGAGTGATATATATATATATATATTTAAAAAAAAAAACAGAATGATTGATGCAATAAATTATTAGTCACCTTTTTATTCTTATAACAACCTATTTATAAAAAATAAAACATATTGTTCTAAAAAGTAACAATAATATCAATCAATTAAATTTATCATATCATCAATCTTTAGAACTAAAAATATATTTACCAGTATGATCTTAGGAGTAACAAAATAATAATAAAAAAATGTGCTTGGATTGTGTAACCTTAATTTGTCCAATACTAAGAAATAATTAAACTCTCACTGTGGTCGGTTCGGATGCGAAGTGACACGAGGCCGAAATTGACTCATACCTGGGAAAAACGGACAATATTATTTTGACTGCATAACGTTATATTCTTGTGCCTCCGTTTTATAATTCCCAGTTTGACGAACGGGGTTGGCGATCTCAACAACACAACATCGCCTAGCCAAAAAACAGCGTATAAAAGTGTTTTTTTGATGTCGGTCACCTTGTTTCCAAACAACCCAGATGAAAACCTCTGTTTTAAGCTCTCCGTTTTCCGTATTTCTTCTCCTTTTTCTCTTCTTCTCCTTCCTCACCTTCTCCACCTCCCAATCCCAACTCTCCCTTCTCTCTTCTCCACCCTCAGTTAAACCCGCCACCGCACTCGTCGCCGCCCTCGATGGCACCGTCTATTTGGTCGACAGTGATTCTGGAAGGGTCTTTTGGTCTTTTTCAAGTGGATCTCCAATCTACTATTCCTATCACGCTCCCATCAATAACCCTAACCACAACTTCACCGCCTTCGTTGAATGTGGAGACGATTGGGAATTAATCCTCCACGACCCTCACTTGGGTAAAACGGTATTTTCCTTTAACATATCGAACATTTCATTGCTTTTTTCTGCACTCCCTGTTCCTCTCGTATCACTGAGAAGGTTAGGTTTGTGGTGATTTATATTTTGTTTATTGTAATTGCAAATTCGTGAGTCTAGTTCGTGTTTGTCTACTTAAATGATTCTCTGGATTCGACTAGAGATTATATTTAGGACCTTTTTCATGCCTGCAGAGACTATCGAAATCGATTGAAGAGTATGTTGCTTCTACCCCTATCAAGACAAAGGATGGAGCATCTGTATTTGGTCACAAGAGAACCACAATGTATGTAGTGAATGCTAAAACTGGAGGGCTTTTTCGAAGCTACTCTGAACATGATCATGCTGCTAATGTGGTGTCGAGTTATGATGACCGGCTGAGTATGAAGGATAATGAGCTTGTTGATCCTGCACAGCTGAATCCACCTGAGTTCTTGCTTGAGATAACTAGGACGGATTATACTTTGCAATCCGTTGTTCCTGGTTCTGGAGTAGTTTTGTGGACTATGAAAGTGGCTGAATTTAAGGCTGCATTGGTTTGCCCACAGAATGCTTCTGGAAGGATTTCATTAGATGCGGAGGGTGGATCTGTTTTGGACGGTGGCTTAGATTTTGCTATGCCCTATGCATGTTGGGACATGAAACTGAATGAAGTATACCGCCAAAGGAAGAATTTTTTTATAGAACCGGCTGACCCTGAGAGATTGTCTGAGGTTTATGAAGAGGTTGATATGCTTCCATTTCGTACTTCAGAGCTTATGCTTCCATCACAACCTGCTTCTGATAAATTTGTCATAGGCCAAGATGGGAATATGATGCTATCTTTGCCTATGACAAATTCTTTGCCTTCTTTGCGACCAAAAATTGGCTTCTATGAGAGCAATGAGAATGTACCAATGCTCCCTGGGTCTCTTATGGAGATCACTACAGAAGAAGTTGATCCAGGCAGGGTGAATAAATGGTCAAAAATATTAGCTCTTGTATTATTTACCATCTTTCTTGGTTCTTTTATTATCTATCACTCTCATGTCTTTACAAATAAAGACCAGAACAGGGAGATAAATTCAAGAAGTCCGCCTCCTAAAAAGAAGAAAGCTCGCAAATCAATAAAGAACAACATCATTGCTGTCACACAGAATAAGCAATCCTTATTGGTCCAGGAGGAGGACACATTCACTCTTAATGAAACAAACTCCAGTACACAGGTGCAAGTTGATGGACGCAAGATTGGTAAACTATTTGTATCTAATAAAGAAATTGCGAAGGGAAGTAATGGTACTGTTGTTCTTGAGGGGACATACGAAGGTCGGACAGTTGCTGTCAAACGTCTTGTCCAAAGTCATCATGATGTAGCCCATAAAGAAATCCAAAATCTCATTGCATCTGACAGACATCCAAACATTGTCCGATGGTATGGGGTGGAATGTGATCATGATTTTGTTTACCTTGCTCTGGAACGCTGTACATGCAACTTGGACGATTTGATTCATTTGTACTCTGATATATCAGAAAATCCAGCAGTTAGAACTTCTCAAATGCAGACAGAGAAGAATGTTATGCACTCTCTTTGGAAAACAAACGGTTTTCCATCACCTCTGCTACTTAAACTGATGAGGTGAGTGAAATTATTGAACACTTGTTGATTGTTATGGATGTGATGTACAAGGTGACAATGATTACGTTTTCCTAGGTTAGAGAAATATTATATTTCTCTTGGCTAATGTGTAATGAGTGAGAGTTGCTAGAATTCTACCTGAATTTGAAGGTAAAGAGATATCTTTATGCATGGATGAGTGTCATAGTAGCCAACTAGTTTAGCAACTTCTGCAATTGACATGCACTTAATGTTTTTCTATTATAAATGGAACTATGAAAACCGTTTTTTAATAGACTATAAAAACTAAACTTTTGATATGGTAGTTTAGTTCTCAGCTAAAGAAATCTACCTTGTTAAGGTGATGTGTAGGAGCATTTCTACAACTAGGGAGAAAATGGAAGGACCTATTGTCAATGGGGATCTAAAGATGGTAGCTTTCATAAAGAGAGTATGAGATAATTGACTAGAATAATTTGGGCATTACCTGGTCATAAGAGAATCCAATAGGATAAGAAAGACATGAGTACTACATATGAAGAGGCTAAAAGGTAAGATAGCAAAGATTGGTGGAAATGGTAGACATGATAAAAAGAGATAAGAAATATGCAGGGATTTTCCTATTTAATTTTCATTTAGGACTGTCACAGTTGTTCAAGTCAGTGAAGGTTGATAGTTGTTATGACTTAATGATAACTTAACCATCGGCATTCATTTTGATCTGTCTTGTTTATTTTCTGTTAACATCATCTTGACTTTCATGTTATTGCAACACAGGGATATAGTTTCTGGGCTTGCTCATTTGCATGAATTAGGGATAATCCATCGGGATTTGAAACCTCAAAATGTTTTGATAATAGAGGAAAGATCATTAGTTGCAAAGCTTTCTGACATGGGAATTAGCAAACGCCTTCTTGAAGATATGTCTTCTCTAGGTGAAAGTGTTACGGGTGAGTAGAAAAATTTATTTGTGTTTTTTAAGCATTGACTGTATGAATGACTAGTGGTGCCTAGAATGAGATAGCTCTATCCTTGTTTGATTTTAGTGATGTACAAATCCCTTTCCCATGTTAGTTTTGCTTAATTTTTGCACAAACTTTTCAGGAATTTTGCTAGTTTTGTTCATATTTTTTTACTGAACTCAAAATATGTTAATCCGAACACACATGCAGTCTTATGCTGCATTAATTTACCAGTCTTAGTCAATTATTTGTTCTTATTCTTAATCTTACAATAAGGTTTAATGTGTTAATTGCATGTAGGCTGTGGCAGTTCAGGCTGGCAAGCACCTGAGCAACTTATTCAAGGACGTCAAACACGAGCTGTGGATTTATTTAGTTTAGGTTGTGTCCTCTTTTTTTGCATGACTGCAGGAAGACATCCATTTGGAGAGCGGCTTGAGCGTGATGTCAATATTGTTAGAAATCGGAAAGATCTTTTCTTGTTGGAGTTTATTCCCGAAGCCGAGGATCTTATTTCTTGTTTGTTAAACCCTAATCCTGATCTTAGGTATATCATTCTCATCCATAATCAGTTTTAGGAGAATAGAGTCATACCTCTCATATTTATTAATAATTTGCATCTCTTTCTGAAATACTTGATTGTTGTGTAATATAAATTCTAATACACTATAACCTCTCGGAAAATTCAGGTTTTTTATTTTGCTAGTTGTTGCCATGTATGAAATGTCAATATAAATAATAAAACGGGAGCTTTATTCTATTTTGATAAATCTGTAGAAATCTTTAGTAAATAGGCTGATATTTGTCAGGCTGCCTTTAAGTTGAGCCTAAGATTGGTGAAAATGGGTTGAATGAAAATGATGTGATTTATCCTGTAGTTATTCATCTCGAATATGATGCAAAAAATGGTCATTCAGTTTGCTATGGACCTAATGTAATATTTGTTACTGGTACTTAATTACTTTGATCTCTAGTGAATGCTACTGAAAAATCTGTATTTAATGGCATTGCCAGTGCACCTTCAACTCGCTTTTTAATTCCAATAGTAGTTTGGAAATTGCCAGATATTTCTAGATGTATGGATACTCATTTTGGTGCTTTGGCCATTAATGAAGTCCAAAGCAAGAAGCTTGTTGGAAAGTATCTCTTATTTAGGAAAATTAAATCTCTTTTAGTGAAAATATCATTTATTTAGGATCTGTACTATTCTGATTTGTAATCTGGCTGTATAGTTATGTTTCTTTGTTTCCTTATTTACTGTATAGCTATATAAGTGCAAATCGTGAGGAAAGGTGATTGGCATTCACCTGCATGCAGATGCATGGTTGGAGCAAAAATGTTATCCCTGCGAGGTTATCAAAGAGGATGATTATGTTCCATCCAATTGTTAAATTTACGTGAGATTTGATTGCATAAACTATGATAAAATTAAAAGGGATTGTCTTATAACTTTCAATGATTAGAGAGACTGGACTTATGTATTCTTGTTATAAGTATTCAATTCATTGAAGATATTATTTCGTTTGTTGTCAGGCCAATGGCGACTGAAGTATTGCAACATCCTCTCTTTTGGAGCTCTGAGATGAGACTTTCATTTTTTCGGGATGTAAGTGATAGGGTGGAACTTGAAGATAGAGAATCCGATTCTGATCTTTTGAAAGCATTAGAAAGCATTGCTCCGCAGGCTTTAGGTGCAAAATGGGATGAGAAGCTAGATCCTGATTTCATTACTAACATTGGTCGTTACCGGAGATATAAATTTGACAGTGTTCGGGACTTGTTGAGGGTCATGAGAAATAAGCTAAATCATTACAGGGAACTGCCTCAAGAAATCCAGGTTTTTTTCTTGAACTAACATTTGCTCATAATATTTTTGTTTTTTACTCCAGCTGAAGTCCATGAAACTATTTGTTCACTTATAATCTCACTATCCAGAATTTTATAAATAGTCCAATGCTGCTTTTAACAAAGTATCAATTAGCATAAGTGAAAAATTGTAGTTCTTGTATCGAAGTCGGCTCTAAATGTTGTGGTCAACTTCGTTTTTAAAATACATCCCTGATACCTGTTATGTCATGTTGATTCTGAATATTTTATGACTGTAATTTGGTAGCTGTTCGCTTTTGTAATAATTTTTTTTTTTCTAATAAACTCTTATGACTCTGCTTTCTCCCAATATCTAAACCATGTCGTACAAAATTTATTTTCAGCTAAAAAGCCATATCTGAACACTGATGTTTTATCATAATGGCAATTGTCTCTTAACAGCATATTCATTAGATAAAATATAGCAGTAAAGCATATTTATTAGAGAAAATGTAAAAGTGAAGCAATTCTGTACATTATGAATATATGCATTTAATCTTAAGCCTAGTACATCAACCCTTACTGCACATCATGACAATGATAATTCTGATGATTGGTTGTCATGACAGTATTGTAACTTTGTCGTTACTGATGGTGTTATCTTGTGTGATGATTGGGAATGCAACAGTGTGGGATATTCTTAGACATCCTGGCCTTTGTTGATTGAATTAGTAATTGCAATTGCATTTTTTATTTGATTGTGCTTATGTTTGTTTTAAATTTTCACAATGAATTTCATTAAAATCAATCAATTGAATCTCCATTAATGTATGGTACAATCCTCCAGATCTTTGACTTATATGAGGTTTATTCCTTATTCCTAATTCAATAAAAGGCAAATTCTACTCTCTCACACTTGTTAAGGTTTAATGAAATTATGCTCAATATAAGGCAAATTATACTTGATATTCCTTCTTTTTTAACCACTCTTGGACCTCCCTCAATTCATATGACAACATATATAATGTTGTTTAGGATAGGGCTGAAACCGAGGTTGTTTAGGAGGGGTGTTTTGATCAGATGGATAATCACAGAATGGGTTCCTTTTATTGCTCTTTATTTTATATTTCCCTTATTTTTTTAATTTTGGGTATTTACTGGATTTCCGGATTACATGGGTAGGGTTGGAGGTCATAAATAGGAAATGAGCCAGCCTCCATTTCTTTAAGCAAGAAATATACTAATACCATTTTCAGGAAGGATTGAATATTTCTACTTATTTCCAGCATAATGTCTTTTTTTCTTATTGAATATTTCTACTCATTTCCAGCATAATGTATTTTTTTTTTTTTTT
>Ga0123340_1003015_pt1 | contig 15563 bp, 8 predicted proteins | sample SirMexnodulemix_FD_89961 | JGI IMG/M metagenome (GOLD analysis project Ga0123340, IMG submission 89961) | Root nodule microbial communities of legume samples collected from Mexico - Siratro Mexico nodule mix | ecosystem: Host-associated > Plants > Roots > Nodule | place: Mexico: Nepantla... | reverse complement strand
TATTTATATTCATAATTATTGTGATGTATAGATTTAAATCATGTTATTTATTAGAATATTAAAATTAAATAGAAATTTTTTAAATATCATATTAATTTTTATGATATAAGAATTAGTTGTATAAATTTATTTCAAAATACATTTGTCTAATTTGTTAAAAAATTAAATTAAAATCATTCTTAAGATAATTATATATAATTTTAATAGAGAATTAATATTTAAACATAATTTATATTATATTTTATAATTATTTAACTTGTTATCTTGTCTACACCAAACAATGAGCCTGAATACGCGAGGTAAGTAAAGGAAACTTTTTAAATTGGTCACTTTCAGAAATAACAGAGAATTTTTTTTATGAATTTGGGCCTTTTTTAAAGATTTGGAAGTAACCTCCTCGTAAGTCAGACTTGCGTATTCTAGCCCATGTTTTGAGTCTTGATAAGCTCGAAATTATTTATTTATTTTTAGTTACTCTTCCAATTATTTAAATAAATAAAATAATTAACTATTTCTTTTTATTTCTAACAATTCAAGTAATACACTTTTTTAAATTTTATTTCAAGTTAGGTTCCTTTTTTTTTATTTGTCTTTCTTTTTCTTGTACTGTTGTTTTTTTTTCTTTTATATATTTTCTGTGTTTCACTGAACAGCCTAAGTGGACAACTCTTAATGCACAACTTCATGTGTAATCATGTATAACCCACGTGAAGTTGGGCCGTCTTTACAAGACCACGCTTGATTGGATAATGGGACACGTGTTGTCACTCAGTTAAAGGCATAGCCTTTTTTTTTTCATATAATTAATGCACTACCTTTTGACTTTTGCTGAGATAAAAAAAAATATGATATGCATGAAAAAAAAAAAAATACATAAGCAAAAACTTGACTCGGATGATGGCTTCTTACAAAACGGCACTTGTGTTTTCACAAAGTGCTGTCACGTGGTGACGGCCCTAACACTGGCAATTATTCGTGTGTGCTTATATATACTTAAAAATAATAACTTAAAAAATAGTCTAATAAAATACGTTAATTTAAACATAGAGTTAGTGAAGTAAACTAAACCTAGGAGCTTTCTGGGAGTGGTGAGTGAGCATCCAACAATTGGACATAGATCTCAGTCTATGTCAAAGTGAGCCATAAAAGAAAAAGGAAAAGAGAAAATGAAAGCATTGATTTACTTCAGCATGGTCCACTACGGGTTGAATAAAGGAAAAGGTAAGAATAAAGGAAGGACAAAAAAGGTAGAATTATTATTAGGGGTGATAATTAGTAGATTTTAAATAGGAAATAGAGCATGGTTTTCATACCCAGGCACAAGGAAACAAAACTGTAGCTAATTTCTTACATAGAGCATTTTCGATGTAGATCTCTTAAACATGATTTAAAATTTAAGATGTAGGTTTTTGGTGTTATAAAAATATTTTATTAGCATATGCAGATAGTCTTAAAATTAAGAACTGTCTTATATAAGACTTTTTAATCTTAAAAATAAGAAAAAAAATAAATTTAATATTAAAAAACGTATTTTTATAACACTAATTTCATAGGGAAAATAACTTTCCTAACATTTAAGTGTACCATTGTGAGCTCTTATTAAACATCAAAATTAGAGAAAAAGTTTTTTAAAAGTGATGTGACAAATAATTAGACCATTTAAAGTAAATAAAAGACTCTTACAAAACCCTTGAATGGTGGATGCTCTGATATTTAGGTGGTATAATTGCAGAGCCTAAGGACATGGATTTATTACTTGTCTCTTTGGTTTGAATGAAATATTTTGTGTTTTAATGTAAGCTCTTTAACATTAATTTGATAAAATAAGATGTTATTTTAATGTTAAAGTTGAATATGAAAAATCAAATACTTGTTATAAAATATCAATATGTAATTATATGACAGTTTGTATTATATGTAGGTGTTTATAATATCAAAACTCACTTTTAATAATCTCTAATGCAGATTAATAGACGGAGTCTTAAATTTTACATCTAAATTTTATAAGAGAAATTCTCATTAGAGTGTTCTAACATGTTATAAATAAAAGCTCGAGTTTTAAGACTTAACAGTTATTTTTTTAATTTTAATAAATATAAGAAATTTTTTTTTAAGTTATACAAACTCGACGAGTAAATAAAAAAGGTATAAAAGTGAGTTTTATAAAACTTTTATATCAAAGTAAAACTTGTAAAAATAAAATCTTTAAAATAATATAGTATAGGAGGAACCACTTAAAATAAAATAAGAGCTCACGATAAAATCTTTGGAGATAGCGAGGAAAGTTTGACATATAAACTATCCCTTCATTAAAAATCTCATATTGTGAGTGTTTTTTTTTTCTTTTTTTTTTTTAAATACTTAAAATCTAGAAACTATCCTAAACGCAAAGAAAGAGGGGGAAAAAGAGAGTAGGGGGTGATGTACATGTTAGGTACGTGGCAAGCTCGAAGCACATGATAAGGAGCGCGGGCTTGAGTGAATTTTTACTTTTGTCTTATTCTTTTATTGCATCTTAGTTGACATTTAATCATATTATCAAGTTGTTTTATGAAAAATAAAAAATAAGTTGTGCCTATTTGACAATTAGGACAGGCGTTCGTACGGACACTGCGGGTTGGAGTAACTAGGCTAAATAATCCAACCCTACTTTTCTAACTTGATCTAATTGAACAAGGTTGAATTTTCAGTTCAACAAGTTACACTGGGCTGAATTATGTTAAATCCAATGTAATTGCGTAAGTTATCAGGTTAATAATGGTTGAACTCTACCTTTGTTCGGTAAGATGGTTTTTTTGTTGTAAGAAGTGAACTCCACCTATCTCAACGCAAACTTTTAATCATTTTACTTTTTAAATTTATTTCAATTTTTTAAAATATAATTTCAAAAAACTTAGAACCATATTATTATGATACTTTACTCTTTTTATGTTTTATATTTTTTACTTTATCAAAAATATTTTTTTTAATAATATGTGCGATCTATCTTATAAAAATTTGTCAAAATGATCAGCCCAATCTCAATTGATCGAATCTATTAATTCCCCCCACCAACCCCAGATCGCATTCATCGCAACGTATGTCTAGCCTGCTTTTTGGCTTGTAGACTGCAATTGAGTTTATCCACAAATAATAGTTTGTCAAAGTCATGATCGAGTTGTTTTTTAACATGATTTTTGGTCGTAGAATAGTTAGAGTCGAAGTGGAAAAAGCTAATTTTCGGTTAGATTCAATTATGGTTTTCCAATCCAATAAAAACACACCACTAGTCGTTTAATCAATTGCACTCTTGCAAGAGGACCTAACTTAGTGTTAAATTTCCATTTTGAGTGAAGTTGTGTTTGATGTGTGATATTTTGGGTTGGAAATTATGTCCGTTGCTTGCATTGGCAAACTGAGATCCTAGTATACTCTCAAAAATAGTTTCAGAACTACATTTGTAATTACTGAAACATTCTGAAGTTATGTCAAACAGTTCAGTATAGGCTGAGAATATTCCGGTGTACTTTGGAGGCTGTGCTTCCTTCGAGTCAATGCCAAGATGTGCATGATGCTCTACCACAACGTATGAAATATTGAAACTAGGCAATCACTAATTGCTGCTGAGGATCAACAAGGGCTGACTAAATATCTTCATAATGACTTGTTATTTTGTTGCACCTAACGGAATCACTGTTAGCCCAATTAAGAATACATTTACCAAAGTATAACTGTGATCTTAAGAATCCTGCCTGTCATCGAAGCTCCACCTAGCATAAATGCGCAGGCAGAAGAGCTTGGCCACACCTATATTAAATAGTTAAGTTTGACTTAAATGTTTTTTAGAAAAAGAACTTAACCAAACGCAGAAAAAGAAAGTCAGCTCCCTCCTAAATAATTGACAGGTACAATATTACATATAATACAATGGTAATTTTTTAATGGAAAGGTCGTTGTTGTTTATAGAATAGGACGATACATGCATGCATAAACAAGTCATGGGTTATGCACGACAATTGTGGTAGTCCCCTATCGCTCCTTCTTGAACCATCTCTCTTATTTAAGACAGAATGGTGGCCTTCTGGGGGCGGAAGCGACAGGGAAGAGGGGGGTCAGGGGGTAGTTCTACTTGAACTTCTAACCAGTATGCATAGCCCTCCTGGGTCCCTTTGACAAGTAAAGTATTTAATATGTAGTCCATTTTTTGACGGTGATGGTATGGTTATCTTTACGAGTTTGGAATCCGTCGTTTGTGGAATGAAGAAAATGGGCGAGAAAAGAAGGCGTACTTTTGGAGTCCAGCTGCCAACCAGCAGACCATTCACCTAACTGTATGGGGTCATTTGTACGATCAAATTAATGTCACTTAAGCACATTTTTATCAACATCATACACTTCACAATATACAGTTATTGAAATCATATTTACATATTTATGTGTAAATTGTTGTCTACTATTGACAGGTGAAAAGCATGCAACAAAAAAATATTTATCAAACTAAAATATGTAATATATTTCAAAATTCAAACAAACAATTTTATTTTTTTATGGCATTACAAGAATTAATGCAAATAAAAAAATCGTGGTATTAGAAGAACTAGTGAAAATAACCTCTTTTCTCCGTTTTTATGTTGTGCAAATAAAGGAGGTAATATTTCATTCATAATGAAATATTCTAAGGGCTACTCCCATCTATACATAAAAAGGCCAGCCAGGTGGTATAAACTCCCATGCGTAGTTTTTGAAATGGGTTCAGAACCGTCGTATGAGGGGAGAATAGTTGGGGCCCGTGGATCATGGATATTGAAGCTTTAATCAATAATTTTCTTTTTATTTTTTTTGTTTGCTTGGTGAATAAGCTTCATTTAGTTTTAGTTTTAGTTTTAAATAGTTTGGATCACTGGCCTGGTTCTCTTCGCTAATCGAATAAAAATTGCACTTGCATTTTAGCACCATTTTTGTTGTATTTTCCAAATCTAAAATTTGGGGGTTGCTTTTAAATTGAGTAGTCAACATAATGAGGCAAAAAATTATCATGTATCGAGATGGTGTTTTGAAGTATTATATGAATCATTCTAGTCTGTAATATTTCGGAATGTGTGGGAAGAATAATATGGTACAGATTATAACCGAAAATGCATTCTCTCATTCTGGCCCAATTAACATGTACCATTTTTCATCACACTTGCATACATGCTTACGGCTTGTTTGATCCATAAGTGAGCCCTTGTTTTTTGTTTTATATGGAAGCCTTAATCTCAAAATCTGATATACAGGTCACAAAATGCCAATTGTCTTTAACAGGGAACTTTTCCAAGCTTCCTTTTGTCTTTTCAGATCATGACTAATGTGATAAGGCAATATGTGTCAATATGAATCGAGAAGGATTGTCTTGAGTTTGGGAATTAATTTTCAAGGAGGGGACTTTTGTTTTATGCACTGCTGTTGTTCTATACAGGATGTGATTTTTTTGCTTATTTCTCGGTGGTGAGAAATCAGGCAGTTCTTTTGCTTGTTTTGATCTACTTAATTGCAGAGTCACTATAATTTTGTAGTTCATTTGGATTGTGTTAATATTCTCAAAATAGCTAATGTGGGTGAAATATATCTGAGATTAATTGATTTTCTGCGCAGATATCAGGAACGGCAATGGTTCTAGATGAAATCATCAATCATGTACAATCTCTACAGCGTCAAGTGGAGGTCAGACTCTCAAATCGCTGATATTTTGCGAAATATTTTTACAATCAACAGGCTTAGGCTGTGCCTGTTAATTATTATCTGTTTGATTCCCAATCAATTACGGACTATGTTTAGAAAATTTTCAAACAAATAAAGCGTTGATTTCCTGTAACTGTAAGCAAGAATTATGCATTAACAGTGATGGTCGTATTGTTTTGGACTATATGGCTTGTAATCTACTTAAAAATTTCCTAATGGGTCGTCTCGTCTACCTACTATTCTTCCCTCATATTGTGGACTTGAGGCATGACACTACTGGACTTGTTAATCTGTTTGTTCATTGAACATGCTAAAAAGTTACTATATTCTTGTACTTCCAATAATATTTTGTGTACTTTAACTTTCATGAATATGATTTTATTCTCACTAATTGATGCTCTGGCTGCAGATTTTATCAATGAAACTGGCAGCAGTTAACCCAAGAATTGATTTCAGCCTTGACAGCTTATTGGCTACTGATGTGAGTTCTAAATTATTGTTGTCGAAAAAAAATCTTTTTAAATTTGTGGGGGAGTAATCTGAACCTAAATTATTTATTTTAAGTAAAAGGCTATATTTGATGGATAATGCATGACCTCTCATTCTGAAACACTTTATTTTCCCTTCAGGGTAGCCATTGACGCCCTAAGCTTTATGCATCGTGTAGGTGAAACGTGCTTGACAAAAATTCGAAATGTTGTTATGATCCTATTCAACTGTCTTTGTTTAATTAATAGTTGTCTGAAAACTGACTTGATACTCGTGGAAAGAGATGCTTTTAGACAGTTAGAGTGATTTATGCCAATCTGTTGGATGTCATGCCATAGCATCTAAGAAACAGTATGAACATTGCACAAAGCAGCAATGTGCATGAGAGACAAATGATTACACTTGATTGTCTCGATCCATCCTAGTCATTAATTACAAATCCTTTCGAATATTTTTTTTGTTAAAGCCTTTGCATCTTAATCCTCAAATCAGGGTCAGGGGTTGATAGCTTGGTTCGTAGAAAATGGCTGTTTGAATGTCCTCAGCTAAAGGTGGAGTTGGGCATGTGCGATTTGGTGATTTGGTGAAGTACAATGCTGAGAACTGCCAATAAAAAATAAAATATCCTTTTTGATTTACAGGGAGCATCTCTAATGGATAGTAACATACCTAGCATGATGACACCTCTCATGTGGCCAGAAATCCCAGTTAATGGAAACCGGCAGCATTACCAACAACAATGGCAATTCGATGCATTTCATCAACCGCTATGGGAGAGGGAAGAAGTCAACCACAATTTCATGACTCCGGAAAACTCACTTTTGAGTTATGACTCATCGGCGAACTCAGGTAGATCAGAATTTTAGCCTCTATTGTTTAGTCTCAAAAACCATGCTTAAAAGAATATTATGATTCTGTGCATCATGGTTCATGCTGCCATTGTCCATGGACTTCATAAATAGGTATAGATTGGAATTTTTTTTGTCTCTTGAAAGAAGCAACCGGAATGGCCAATTATTGATTTATTTATGAGCAATGAGATTTTCATCACCAATACAAGATTCTCTTACTCTGGTTTTAGTTTTCGTTATTGAACATGCATATAATAATTTAATGGATGCATGGTCCGGAAAATGCTTTTGTATGCTGTTTCGGTTATACCAAAAAATTATTTTTATATCATGCATATGAAAAGTTGTATGGCTGCTTGTGTTTTCTTCTTTAAAAGGCATGATAATATGTTGTGATAGATAACTTGAAGCTATTATGTGCAATTGATGTTTAAAAAGATTTATCCCTGCACGTATTTTTTTGTGAGTATGAATACATTACCTTCAAGGTAACTTCGGTCATGCTATTTTATGGTTTTATGTGAAAAGCAATTTTTTTTATTGTTTTTATGGAAAATAAATTGTTTTGCACCAAAATGATCAAATTTATGAAGTTTATATTCCAAATTATATGGTTGATTGAGATAATGATGCCATGAAATTAGTATTTTTCGATTGATTGAAAGTGTTAATTATAAGGTATGCACGGTTTACCTAGCATTTGTTTGCATACTTGTTGAGTGTGTATATCCAAAGTGCATGTGAAGGTGGCGTGATCTAGTTCTCATTAAAGTATATTTGTTTGCCGTTTTTGTTGATATGAAATTGTATTTATTTATGACCTAAAATCAAAGTTGGGTGCATGATCAAAGTCTGTATAATTTGAATTCATTAGGTTTACTCAAAGCATTGACACGTAAGTTTGTTTTGGATAATTGTATGACCAAGTTCAATGGGCTGAACTATGCTGATTGGTATGAAATGATCAACTTTCAACAGAGTGAAATGAACTTAGTATTGTTAATGAATGAGAAGACCCTCCAATCATTACATATACAGACTGGTAGAGATGCTGAGAAGTCTCTTTCTGAGACTTCGAAACAGACTGTTATAGAATTTGATGAATATGATTCCAAATTTGAAGTCATTCTCGTCCAAAACAATAATGCTAAGAAGTTCGTGAAATCAGTTAAGAAATTTTAATTATATGGTATACACGGTTTATGGAGTTAATTCAAATTAGCAATACAAAAAGTGTATAGTTCTTCTTAAGGTTTTTTTTTTCTTTTAATTTTTATTTCACGACCATAAAATTTTGTATGTATTTAATCTCAAATTGAAACTGTTACAGCATCTCTGCACTCAAATCAATTGAAGATGGAGCTCTGAAAGCGTACAGAAGTCGTACCAGTGGCTATTAGCTTATTAGTGTATATATCAAATATAGTATTCGCAGTTAGCAGTGATTTGACCGGTTTCAACATTTAGCAGGGTTTCCATGTCTTCTATTTGTCAGAGGGGGTTGGAAACTGGATTTTCTTTACCCAGAAATGAAGATGAATTGGCATGCTATTCTTCTATTATATTATTATTACTATGTATACTAACTATAGGGGTTATTCAATCCATGGGGTGATTGATTCATGATTGTAAAATCATAGAACGGACTCTTATTGAACTGTCAGTGGAGTGAGTTGCTGTGTTCATTAAATGCTACTTAGATTATTGGCTCTTAATGAGGATTTTCCTGAACAAGCTACTTTAATTCTGAATTACATGTAATATTTTCTTTCTTTTACTTTTTTTTTTCTTTTCCCATGCTAATCAGAAAGTATTAAGTCCCTTGTTTACTGTTGATTCCAGCAGCGGTGCAGCCAATTTATATTGTTGTCTTACATTCGGACTGCCTCAATTCTGTTGTGAGGCATTGTTTTGTTAGTTAGACAGGAGAGACATAAAAATATTTAGCTGCAAAATAGGCGGGGTTTATGAAGTATTGAATGTTGAATTTCATATAGAAACAAAAATGCCTCGAAGAGCACTTGTTACAACGAACTCAAAAGTCAGACATAACTCCAGGGTTGTGTATACATAAAATTACTACACGCAAGGTAATTACTAATTTCGTACATAAATCCATAAATACAAAAAGCGAACTACGTTACCAATTCATTGATTTTAATATTCATTACTTAAAAAACAGATTGTCACAGAAAGAAATAATTTCATAAAGAAGTACTTGTCTTTATAAATAAAGGTCGTTCTAGCTAAATCACATGAAAATTATTAAAAATAAAAACAGTACTCTAGACAAACTCATGAAAAAAGATAAACAAAACAAATACCAAAAAGTAATTGAAAGGATAATATGAAAAACAAAAGAACTAAACTAAGATAAATGAATTAGAAAAGGTCTATTCATGATGTTTAAAAACAAAATATCACAAAAATAAAATTAAGGTGTATAAATCTCTTTATCATTACAAATTAGCATCTGGTAAGAAAATTATTATTATCTGTCTTTGAAACAATGAGGAGCAGTTAAGGGGAATTTTAATCTACAATTTTCACATTTTCATGTTTATCTTAAGATAATCTTTTTTATCCAGTACTACAGTTTAGAAAAGAATTTGAAAGAGTTAAACTAGACTAGTGAGTCAAGTCACTCTTAGAAAAAAAATGTTGTATTTGCTTAACATTGTGAATTGAAAAAATCGGTTGAAAATCATCAACAAGACTTAACAAACATTCTAAACTATCTTCATGATCAGGGTCATTATTAAGAACAATAACATCATCTCCTAAAGATGTGTTATAGTCATTATCATCAATAATATATATTAGCAACATTAACCATCTTGGTATGCATATTCACATTTTCCTCTCTTGTCTTCAAGTTAGACTTAGGAACATAACACTATCTAGAGTTCACTTGTTGATCAAATCTATCATTTTGAGGATAGTGTTCATACGTACAATTAGAAGAAAAAAAGACAAAAGTTGTTCATACGTCATGTCAGTTGCAAATATAAAGCTTGGATGCTTCACCAAAAAGATATTACAATAGAGAAAAGAACATCTCCAATCAACAAGCACCCGAACAAAAAGAGCCAAGAGTTTTCTTCATAGTACAATTATCTATTGTTTCTTACTATAGAGAAAATAGTAAGGGTTGCCAATACACCAAAAGGAGGCCATGAGTTTTGATCCAATATTGCCTATTAGTGAACTTCATAGTTTATGGGACAAAGTCTTTAGTCTATGCAAAAACCCACAAAAATACTAAAAAAATTCCAAAATCCAACCACCAACATACGTCTTATGTCTTTCAAAGAAGTGAATGAAAACTCATAAAATCTCTTACCAAAAGGAATCGTTTTTCGAGATTCAAGAGATTTCCAAATAAAGTATAACTTTTGCACATGTCCAATTGTATTAGAAGCTTGTCTCCTTTGACAAGCACGATCCTATCATACAAGAGATTTTTACACTCTTTAAACCCCCAAATATGCTTTTTTTAGTATATGCCGAAACATAAAATCTCACTTTTAAGATAACGAAAGAGCTATTATAACAAATGATTTATATCTTAATCATTAGGATATTCTAAGAAATTATGAATCCTATAAACTGCAAATTCATTTTGTGAAAAGTTTATTCCAAAAATAACAATCTTGGACAAGTACATAGACATACACCAGATAGTATTCTATTCCATTTTATTTTTATTTTTTGTCACAAGATATTCTATTCCACTTTATTTTTTATTTTTTTGTCACAAGTAATACATAAAAGAATGACGGTAATACTCTCGAAAACTTTTAAAAAGAAATCTCTATTTCATAAAGAAATACTTCACCTAAAATAATTTTATCCTTTTCAATGTTACATAATCAAATGTTAAGAAATGATTTTGCTTAAATAATTAAAACTAAATCCAAGATGACCTTTCACAATAATTTTATTTTCACTTCTCTTCTTTGTTTGTTTTACAATTCTTTTACTCAGTTCTCTTATCTTTTTACTTCTTTAAATATTAAGAAAAATATGACTTTTTTTATTTTTATTTTAATTTTCATTTTTAAGTCTCCCATTTTCTTTCAAACAGTTAAAACGAGAATTTATTTTCTAGAAAAAACCTAAAACTAAAACAAATTAGTGAAGTGCACCCTTTACCCCGAATGCATCTGATTTGAATTGCGTTAAATTCTGTTTAAACCCTGCTTTTCCTTTTTTAAAATCAGGATTTTAGAAAAAAAGTTTGAAATTATGAAATAAAAATAACAATTCTAAACTGAACTTGTTTATAAAATAATTTTTTTATTTATTATGAAATAAAAAGATTTAATTTTAAATTGTTTTTATTATTAGTAATTAAATTGTTAACATAATAATATTATTAATGAGTTAATATAATAATTAATTTGAATTTTATTAATATTGAAAATATTATCATACAAAAATCTATAAATAAAATATTTTGGATGACATAGTTCGTGATTTATATGACTCCAATTACAATAATTAATAAAACCAAAAAAATTGACCCATTTTTTCAATATTTTCAATATTCGTCTGCTACTTGCCTATGAGTTTTCTTATGCATCCTGAAGGCGGCAAGTTAATAGTGTTTACTCTTGTTGTCAGCCACTTTTTGAAGTTTGAGCGAAATAAATACACAGGATCTGCAAACCTTCCACACTTATCAACTCAGTTTCTTCTAGATAACAAAACGTGAGTAGCGTGACCTCTTGTTATTCTCCCTTCATTGTTCTATCAATTTTATTCTGTAAAATTGACTTTGCTTTTATGCGTGTTTATGCTGTTCATCTTTACTTGTTTATGTGCTTATACTAGAATAAGTTCCCAAAAGGACTTTGAAACACAAACGAGAAAAGAAAACCATGATATTAATAGGTTAGTAACTGTTCGACGAAATGCCTGAACCAGGTATTTCCTTACCGCACCTTTCTCACAGGACGAATCAACTAATCCAATCGTCATTGTTTGAGAATATCCATTCAATGCTTTAAAGCTTAATTATTTTTCCTTTTCTCTCGCCATTCAGAGGGTTCTGTTATATGACCCAGCCCAATCTACGTTTCTTTCTCACTCTTTTGCTTTCGATTTTGTTTTGCTTCAACCTGTTCTCATTCTTTTCCTGTTTTCCACTGAGTTTCTTTTTTATCGTGCGTTCTTAACATTGAAATATTCACTGCGCACTGGTAATTTTCTGAATTGGACGATACTTTAGATTAGGAAGTTAGGAAGGGGAAAGGGGATAGGAAGCTTAATCTTGAATTGCAATGTTACTTAATATTTGTTTTGTTATATTATTTTTTATTATTGTGTTGTTGATTTCGTTGACTATTTGTACGTCCTCTCTTATCCTCTGCAACTACTTAAAACATTGTAGAAATCCAAGCATTTCAGTTCGAAAAGATTGGTCTTAGATAATGGAGTTGAATGACTTCTTCTATCTTCTAAGTTAATTTGAAATCAGTTGGGGATTTTAGCTACCAAATTAGGTTGCGGGAGATATTGGTGGTGGTCTGAATTTTAGCAAGTGGCCTTTTCGGAAAGCTATTCAGTTCACATTGTGTGTGTAAATACGTCATATAGACTACCCTGTGTAAGATTTAAATAACTGGTTTTCCATACATTCCCCCTTTTAAAATAGATATGTCATTTTTGGTGATTCTGTGAGTTGTATAGTGGGAGGAGAAGATAAAGGAATTGTCTGCTTTTGGAGGAAGTTTTATATATAAACCTTGCATTGATCATTATATTAATGTTAGCAACAAGGAAAGATTTATTTCATATGAAAAATGGGAAAATTTGGGATTTCATAACTGGAATCTTGCAATTAAGGGAGTAGCATGGGAGATACAGTGAAAATTTATTAGGTGAAATGGTGTACGATTGAAGCAAAATATTTCTGTTATGAAGTCATATTGTTTCAAGTTGGATATTTGGAGGCCATTAAGAAATCCTACTTTTTTAGTAGTTAACCGTTTGCTTATTTGATTTTTGCGTAATTACCCTGAACTGTAAAATTAAGCTTCGCTCAACGTTGGGGTTCAACTTTGTACAGATATATTAATTTATTATTATGTCAACGTTCAATTGCATGATTTCTTATATACAGTTAACTTCCACTTACAAGTAATAAGACTGCTTGAGCTCGTATAAGCGTTGATGTGTAGCAAGATGGCTGTTTGAGTAACATTTACATGGTCTCAAAAGTAAATTTTCATTCCCTTTTGGTTTTCATCTCAAAATTTAAATGTTGAAATGGATTAATGAACATTATAATTGATTTATAAGATGTCTATTTCACCTCATAATGTACTGATTAAGCATAGAATTGAGATGGTATAATTCCTTTTTCCTAAGCTGAGTCTGAGACCATTTCTATTTTATGAGAATTTGATTTGATAATTTTCAGCACATATAATTGATTTGATAAGAAAATATTTAAGGTTGGATCCCCTCTTAAACCCCCACCCCCCCAAATTTGTCTATTAGTTTATAATTGTCTTTTATTTTTGTTTTAACTAAATCCTTTTTAAGTAAACTAATATAGTTTAAGCACTGTAATTAATTTACTTCATGGTTGTGTTAGTAAGTGTACAAAATTTCTTGTGTTTATCAATTTTGAGTTGTCCAAGCAAATGGGGTTGACTGGTAGATATTTAGAGCGTTCTTGTGATTTTTTGGGGGAACTTGAATATTTTCCACCTTTTTCTTGCAAGAAATATCCTATCATCTGCCATTACCGTTTGTATTGAACTTTGTTAAAGCATCACTGACCTGGATTTGACACATTTGTTTACTCATTTTGTAAGTCCAAATGGCACCAAGATGGAAAGGAAAAGATGCAAAAGCTAAAAAGGACGCAGAAGCTGAGGCGCTCAAGGAACCCGTGTCAAAGATTGTATCTCAACTTCAGTCTTCTCTGGTTCAATCAGATACTTGTGGATTTCTCTCTCATAATAGTGTACAGTTAGCAGTGGGAGCAGAACAATTTGATCTGCTTGATAAAGCATGCTTTGGTCGACCTGTGAGAACAATTGAAAAGGACAAACACTGGTTTCAATTAAGCTTCGAGGAGGCATTCTACCTATGCTATTCCTTGAAATGCCTTAAGATTAATGACAGTGGTACTGGTCCCCAAAATGATGAAGAGCTGTGGCATTACATGAAGTCCAAGAAAGAAACATTCCCTTGTTTCTACAAGGCTTATTCCCACCTTCGAATGAAAAACTGGGTAGTGAGGTCAGGATCTCAATATGGTGTAGACTTTGTTATCTATCGCCATCATCCATCTCTGGTCCATTCTGAGTATGGTGTGCTTGTTTTATCAGATGGGGAAGATAAAGATCTGAATGGAAGACTGAGAGTATGGTCTGATGTTCATTGCACAACTCGTCTTGTTGGAAGTGTCGCAAAAATCTTACTGGTTTTACATGTCAATAAAATTGGTAACAACAACGAATCTCCATTATGTCTAGCAAACTATACCGTTGAAGAGCGCACTATCACCAGATGGAGTCCAGAGCAGAACCGTGAAAAGATGTAGATCATGCTAGCACTGATAAGAGAAACGAGTAATACTGGACACATGTTTCCAATGCAAGTCTTGCTAATTTTTCACGTCATATTTAGAGATAACACACAAGCTACTCTCAGTAGCTTATGCTGAAGTGGATTTCAATGTTGGCAAATGTTTTTGTCAGCATGTAAAAAATATTGTCAAATATGATAAAGTAAGAATAAGCTTTATTGTCTTTGTTCAGATATAATATTGTTATTCAAGCATAACAGTATTCAAAGATTGTCATTCGTTTTTTAATGACATTGCTATCTCATTTTTCTGAAGGTTCTCTAGATGCGGGTCAGCAGAACCTACACAACTAGTATTCCTTTGGTAAAACCACTTCATTAAATACTTTGATTTAATTTTACTTTTGATCCTTTTGTTACGTGTGATTTTGTTTCTTTTAATTTTAATTGCTCTATTAGTCATATTTAGCATATATAGTTTTTGACTGTTCAAATTAAATTTCATTTAATAATTAATAAAATTATAATGGAAGTATAATATATTACGATTTGTATAAATTAGAAAAAAATGTGAAAAATATTAAAATAGAATAAATTGTAATGAAGCCTATATTTTATTATTTTAATTTAAACATTATATATTTTTTTCATTTGTGAGTTTATAAATTATTATACTTCAAATGCATCTCTACTATTGCATGAAATTTTAGATGAAAGATTTAAGTTAAAAAAAAATGTAAACATACAAGGATTTTGTTTGGACAACTATAAATAAGGAATCAAAATTAAACACGGGGATTTAAAGTGTTATTAAGACTGATAATTTTGTAGGCATAGTATAATAATATCTAGGTGCATATTTGATTTGAGGTTTTTTGTTTTCAAAATGGTGCAATTTGCACCAATTGTCCAAAATTAATAGAGTGATTATTTTCCTAATATTTTAATAATTAATAGAGTGATTATATGAGAATATAC